>Ga0164243_10001097_pt1 | contig 46783 bp, 39 predicted proteins | sample OricompcompostOP_FD_108781 | JGI IMG/M metagenome (GOLD analysis project Ga0164243, IMG submission 108781) | Organic Plus compost microbial communities from Emeryville, California, USA - Original compost - Organic plus compost (OP) | ecosystem: Engineered > Solid waste > Mixed feedstock >...
TAAAACAACAAAAGCCCTTGCTTTCGCAAGAGCTTTTTGTCTGTCGGGGTGGCAGGATTCGAACCTACGACCTCCACATCCCAAATGTGGCGCGATACCGGGCTACGCTACACCCCGATCCTTGGTATCTTAGCGGCGGCAAATATAGTGCTATCTTTTAATTATTCAAATCGTTTTTAATCGGACGCAGTCAATCCACTGATTTCAAAGCATATATATTTCTGCGCTTCGCTAACAGCAAATCATTCGATTTTTCATACGTCATATTTTTATTTTATGCTAGTACGCTATCTGATTTTATTCGAGATTTGCCCATATAGATTAATATATGACACATATGAATAAGATCGTAAAAACACGAGTAATGCCGCTCCTTTTGGGCTTGTTAATCCTTTTCACTGCCGCTCAGGATAGCGGAAAGGAAACAGAACGGATTCAAAAGTCGACCACAGTTCTTCAAGAATTTGACAAAATGAAGGAAAGTATCCCTTCTAAACTGTTACAGCAATCGGAAGGAATTGTTATCGTTCCCAGAATGATCAATGCAGGATTTGTCGTTGGTGGCAAACGAGGTAAAGGTGTAGCTATGGTTAAATTAGCCTCCGGAGAATGGAGCAACCCGGTTTTTGTCACTATTACCGGCGGTAGCATCGGCTTTCAAGCTGGTGTACAGGGGGTTGATCTCGTATTGCTCTTTAAACATAAGGAAACCTTAAGCAAAGCCAAAAATGGCGATTTCACCATTGGTGGCGATCTTTCTGCAGCAGCAGGTCCGGTAGGCAGAAGCACCAGCGCCAATACCGACTATAAGTTGGAGGCCGAAGTTTACTCATATTCCAGAAGTAAGGGTTTATTTGCAGGCATCAGCCTTAATGGATCTAATTTGGCATTCGATAAAACAGCTAACGCTAGCTTTTACGGCGAGGGTGTCGATACCCAATCACTATTCGAAAGTGCCGGACATACATCCCCGGATATCGAAACCTTACGCAAAACTTTATCGGATATGTATTAAAAATTCTGGCATCAAAAAGGGATACTGCTTCATCAGTATCTCTTTTTTAATTGCTACGTTACACTTCCAATGGGCAAAACTGTCCGGCCATATACTTCATTCAGCACATTGGCTATTCCTGTATAGATAGCCGATGCTCCGCAAACAATACCTTCGTATCCGGCAAAATGCTGAATACTGCTATTTCCCGTCGCATCGCCAATGGCCAAAAGAAAAAATAGGATCGTCAAAGTGGCAAAAACAAACTGCAATGCGCGATTAAGCTTTAAGGTGCCGAAAAACAGTAAAAAGGTGAATATTCCCCAAACCGATAAATAGGCAGCCATTGCTCCACTTGAAGGTGCATCAGCCCATCCAAGCTTGGGCATCACCAATAAGGCAACTAAGGATAACCAGAAAAAACCGTAAGAGGTAAATGCGGTGAGGCCAAAGGTGTTATTCTTTCGTACCTCCACAATACCGGCAATAACTTGCGCTAAGCCACCATAAAATATGCCCATGCCCAATATCATGGAATTGATCTCAAAAAAACCGGCGTTATGTAGATTAAGCAATACCGTAGTCATACCAAAAGCACATAAACCAAGTGGCGCAGGATTAGCGAGGCTATCCTTTACAAGAACAGAAGTTGTTGGAATCATAATCAGTATTTAAATTGGTTTGAAGCCGCAATATAATCATTCATTCTTGATTTAATAAAAAAATAGCCGTTTTTTGCCACCCCTTAACTCCTAATGAAGAACAAAAAGCGGATGCTAAAAAGAAACGAAATCACTTCTTTTTAGCATCCGCTTCTAAACTGATTATTCAGGCTTTTACCACAAAGGCCAACTCCTTTTTTATTGTTTTACACCGGGCTGTACTAATTTATATCCGGTTTTTGCTTTCTCTTTAGCTACCATTTCGCGCACATCGGCCAATAATGCCTTGGCATCGTAGATGATACCATCTTTGATGGTGTAGCTTACACCACCCACGCGCACCACCTCGTTATTTTCCGTCACCTTAATCACACCAGTACCGTATAAAGTTTTCAGGTTAGCCAATGGATTTTCTTTCACGACGACAAAATCAGCTAACTTACCTACCTCAATCGTACCAATCTCTTTTTCCATGCCCAGGGCTTCTGCTCCATTGATTGTAGCCGCCTGTATCACCTCCAACGGATGGAAACCCGCTTCCCGCAATAGCTCCAACTCATTGGGATAGGAAAAACCATAGAGATTGAAAATAAATCCGGAATCGGTTCCCACCGTTACCCGGCCTCCCCTGTTCTTGTACTCGTTAACGAAGGCCATCCAAAGCCGGAAATTCTCTTTCCAGATGATTTCCTCTTCCGTGCCCCAATAAAACCAATAGGAACCGTGTGCCTGACGATTGGGTTGATAATAGTCCCACAACTGCGGCATCGTATATTCTTCATGCCATTCGGCCGTGCGGGAAGCCATTAGGTCGCGATTGGCCAGATATGCTTTAAAAGTAGGGTCAAGTGTAAAATCAAGGGCAATCAGCTCGTCCATTACCTCGTTCCACTTTTTTGAAAAAGGCTGGGCACTTTGCTGCCATAACAAACCGGCCTCGCCAAAACGATCTTGTTCATTCTGATAGTTATAATCTAAGGAATAATGCTGTACTTTCCGATCGGTAAACATCGCCTCTGGCAAGCCATACCAATGCTCCATGCTTGTTAAGCCGGCCCTGGCGCTGTTCAATACGTTCCAGTTCCCTACATAAGTCTGCGAATGGTGCATTTTGGAACGTAATCCCAATTTTTTGTTTTCATCGAGCGCCGCTTTCATTACCACGGGCGTTTCGCCAAAGAACTTAATTCCATCTGCTCCAAGCTTGGCATTATTGCGCACCCATTCCCGAGCTTGTTCTTCGGTATAAATAGGTGTAGTACTGCCTTGTCCAAAACGGGTATACGCTTTAATGCGGGGAGCGGTAATTTCATTGCGTTCACTTCGGTGCTTTTCATGTAATACCCAGTCTAATCCATTCGAGCATCCTGGTTCACATATCGTCGTTACACCATGGGCCATATACAGCTTAAACACGTATTCGGCATTACTGCCCTTGTTGGCTCCGCCGATATGCACATGTGCATCAACAAAACCGGGCATAATATACATCCCTTCCGCCTGAAGCTCATGCCCTCCGGGTTTCAATTGCGGTCTCCGCGAAGCAGATATGGGTACACCCGGGCTTCCAACCGTATAAACTCCCGTAATCCTGTTTTTTTCTACCACGATATCGACCGGCCCAATGGGCGGAGCCAATGTTCCATTAATGAGCGTTGCTCCCCTGATGATCAGCTGATCCCAGGGGCCTTCGCCCTCTTTCCGGTCAGGAGCTTGTTCCGGAGCTGCCTGCTGTGCCCTAGCTATCGAAGTAAACAGCATACTTCCTAAGAGAAATATAGCTATATAACTGATCTTCTTCATATGATATTCGTTTAAAATCTTAGCCATCAGTTTGCACTTACTTGGTACTTAGCCGCCTGATCTTCCTTTGGAATGCTGTTTTTGATAAAATTGCGCAGGTCTTCATTCGCCTGAATAAGGTCTTCATGGCGCAAATACATCATATGTCCGCTACGATACCCTTTCCAATCCATCCGACTGCGTAATTTCCCACTGGGATCCAACTGCCACATATTGTATTTGGCATTAAAATAGTCGCATGCGCCATCATAATAACCCGATTGCACCAAAAGATGCAAAAAAGGATTTAAAGCGAGTGCCTGCCTCAAATCTTCACCTGTATGTTCGGTATTCTCACCTTCGCGGTCCCACGGCCGTGTATTCCCGGCTACATAATATTCCAGATCAGTATGATAATTCAAATAATTGGTATAGTAAAAAGCATTAGCTGGTGTGAAGATATGCTGCCAAGTAGTGTTTTCGGGCGCATAATCCGGCCGTTCGCCGGCATCCGAACGATCTACGCCGAGGTAACGCGAATCTAAACGCCCTATGGTGTACCCCTTATCCCGCAGCAATTCTTTCCAAAAGAACGTAGGCGGCACAATTAAGTTATGTTCGCGAACCACCTTTTCCGATAAGCCGGAGTATCGGGCTACCTTCGAAACCATCTCGTTCTTCTTCGCCTCGTCTAAAAACCCGCCCTTTGCCAAGGCAGGGATCAACTCATTGATGGTAAAGTTTTCAACTTCGGGCAGTACATCCGTCAGATCCTTTTGCTGCAAATCATTAGGCAAACGTTTGTGATACCAAGCTGCCGCTGCAAAATAAGGCAACATATTGGCCCCCTCAACCGGTCCGTCGCGACGAATACCCAATTTAGTAGGCGACACCAACACCACGCCGTTTAAATACATCCAATGCCGCTGCTGCAGTTCTAAGGATAACCCGGAAACGCGGGTAGTGCCGTAACTTTCGCCAACTAAGTATTTGGGCGATGCCCAACGGTTATGCCGGGTAACAAAGGTCGTGATCCAGTCGGCCAGGTATTTAATGTCCTTGTAAACACCGAAGAAATCGGCCTCGGGTGTGCCGTTCATCGCTCTCGAAAAACCGGTATTTACCGGTTCAATATACACGATGTCGGCCACATCTAACAAAGAATAGGGATTATCTTCGATACCATAGGGTTGAATAGGGTAGCCCTCATCATCTACTTTCACATGATGCGGCCCGGTATATCCCAAACGCATCCATAAGGCCCCAGCTCCCGGGCCGCCATTAAACGACATCACAAAAGGGCGATGCAAACTATCGGCCACGTCGTTTCGACGGTAATAGGTAAAAAACACACTGGCTATCACCTTACCATTTTTATCCCATACGGGTTGCGTCCCGGTAGTCGCGGTGAAAGACACGCTTTGTCCTTTGATTGTTGTCCGATGCCGGGTCGTGACGGTTGAATCTGGATTAATGGAAATGTTTTGTGCTGCTGCAGTGGCGCAGCATAACACCCATAACAGTAAATGCATTATATGCTTTCTCATCTTATTTGGTTTTTGTTTTATAAATTGATTATGTACTAGTCGTTTATTGCATGCCCCGACCTGGTCGGGAGGTTCCATCATTTTAAAGTCTGGTTAAAGAGTTTGAGTATGCGTTTATATTGGTCGGTCCAACTCACTGCGTCGACAAAATCGTGATCTTCCTTCGGGTAGATGGCCAACTCCCAGTTTTCCTTCTTCAACTCGATCAGCTTTTGGGTGAGCAGTACAATGTCCTGAAAGTTTACGTTAACATCAACGACGCCATGTGTCATCAATAAATTTCCTTTCAACCCATCGGCAAAAAAGAGAGGCGAACTCTGCCTATAGGCTTCCGGATCATCAAGCGGATTATTGAGGATGTTCGATGTGTACCGCTGATTATAGTTTGACCAATCGGTTACCGAACGGAGCGCGGCTCCCGATTTAAAGGTGTCTCCTTGCGTAAACAGCGCCATTAGCGTGAGAAACCCACCGTAAGACCCACCATATAAACCGATTCGTGCTGGATCAACGCCATATTTTTCTACCAAGAGCTGCGCACCATCAACGAGGTCGGTCAAGTCCTGTCCGCCCATATGGCGATAAATACCTGTTCTGAAATTTCGTCCATAGCCCGCACTGCCGGTATAATCGATATTGATGACGGTATAGCCTAAGTCGACTAGCAAATTGTTAAACAGGTATTCCCGATAATGGTAACTCCAGCCATCATGCACATTTTGCAGATAACCATTGGAATGTACAAAAACGATCGCCGCCCGGGATGTAGTATCCGGTATTTTCGGACGAAATACCTGTGCATATACATCAACACCATGCCTATTCCTAAAGGTTATGGTCTCCGGAATCCTCCAGGGATAAGCATCAAATTGCGGACTGGTTGACTTGGTTAGCTGCACAGCCTTCGCTTTGGCTTCATTTTTTTGCAAATAAAGCTCCCAAGGTTTATTGATATACGAATGCCGAATGGCCAACCATTTTTCATCGGGCGAAAGAAAGACTTCATTTTCCCCTTCCAAAGCAGTAATAGCCTCCGGATTTCCTCCCGTTACCGCTACGCGATAAAATTCGGTCCTTCCCGGGTGCTCCCTATTCGCCGTAACGTAAAAGTATTGCTTATCTTGGGCAAGCTGTAAAGTAAGCACTTCATACTTTCCAGAGGTTATGCGCTTCCTTGTACCATTGGCTACATCCACCGTGTAGACATGGCTGTAGCCGCTCGCTTCGCTTTGGAAGTAAAAAGTTTCATTATTCACCCAGCCCATACTTGCCGTACGCCCCGCAATACCAGGGCCAGCAATCCAAGCCTCATCATGTTGTTTATCCAATAATTTCAGTTTACCGCTTAAGGGGTCTAAAGCCATGATCCAACGGTCTTTGTGGTCTTGTGCCATAATGTTTACTACGACACGTTTTGCATCAGCACTCCACCAATAACCGGTAATCTGTACCTCACGATCGGCATTTACATCCCTTACCTGTTGGTACCGTTCGGCATATTCCTTCAGATAAATAGGAATGTCCTTAATTCCGGGAATGGAAGCGGTCAAAATTGGATAAATGGAATCCCTCAGCCGATCGTAGATATAGCTTTTATAGGTAGGCTGTTGACCGCCTACTTTCGCTCTTCCGGGAATGGCCTCGGTATATCCCGAAGAAGATACATAATCGGGCACGAAGATGGTCCGCGCGGGAGCCGGATTCGATTCGACATTGAAGGTAATAAAACGTTTATCCGGACTGCTAACCACTCCGCCGATTTTTTCCGTAGCCCGAACATAGAAAGCTTTCAGAAAAGCGTTGCTGCCTCTCAACCGATCTTTAGTGGCCCGCTTTTTTTCTTCTCCCCTCAACCGCAGGACAGCAAAAGTCTCCATCTGCTTTTCCCTTAACGCTTTATCTTGCTCACTCGGAGACGAAAGCTTTTCTTCTTCGATGAAATTGCTTAGCTGGACGATCTCTCCTCCGCTTATCGTTAAGCTGAACAGGTTATCCCCCCTTTGAAAAATGACCTCATCCTCGTTCATACTGAAAATGGGATTAAATTCCCTTTCTACTGTGCGCGTCAAAAAGGTTGCCTTCCCATCAGACATATCCCTTAAGATGATATCACCATCCTTTTCATATAATACCCGCGATCGGCTTTTCGAAAAATGGACCTGTTCGGATGCTGAAGGTAAAAGGTCAACGGCACTTTCCACCGCTTTCTGTTCCTTTATTGATACTTGATAGACGCTTTCTTTTTTGTCCAGCCCTGAAGCCCATTTGAAATAAACGAGCTGGCTATTTGGATCCCATTGGATCGCCTTTGGCGAAACCCCAATCCATTGTTCGCCCAGCATGATCTCATCGACAGACAAGGTGGTTTTCTTTTCCTGACTACTGGCAGGATCCGACAGGCAAAGCCAAGCAAAGCACGCTAAAACCCAATAAATTCCCCTTAGTTTATGCATGGCTAATAGGTATCCCAAAAAAGTTTAGTCGTCATCAAATCGCCACCAATAGCATCCGAAGCCGCTTGCCAACTGGCTCCATTCAACGTTTGTTCGGACGTCGGATATAAAAGGCGTACCGGAACGATGTCAATAAAACCATTAGGCGGCGCTTGCAACTTAGGGTAATCCAGCCGGCGGTATTCTGTCCAAGCCTCATACCCTTGATTATATAAAGCGATCCATTTTTGCAGGCCGATTTTTTCCTTCCAAGCTCCCGGGGCAGTTTGATAAGCCACGGATGCTTGTTGTAAATACGCTTCGGCACCCGTTACCCCATAGTATTCGAAGGACGCCTTGATGGCATTATTATAATGCATTTCCGCTTCGGCCGCTGTGCCCACTATCCCACGTTCAGCCGCTTCGGCCAGCAGAAATTCAACCGTAGCATAATCGATAAAAATAGAAGGTACCGAAGGCGTATAGAATAAACCGCCGAAATGGGAATATTGACCATATTCTACGGGTTGTCCGTATGGGGCACCGACAAAATTTCCATTTACTGTGGTAAAAAAGACAGCCCGGCGCGGATCATTTAAGGTATTCATCACATCCACCAAAGGGGCTGCCGCCACAAAATCCTGCCGGTTTCCAATAGCGAGATCCACATAGAGTGGGTTGGTATTGGGTGTTGCTTCTTGATATACCAGCACCGCATTTTCGGCGTTGGAACCGATCAGGTTCGATGAGGCTTGCTGCACCGCTTCTGCACCAAGTTCAGGAAGTGCATCAATCATCCGCAAGCCCATTTGCAATTTCAACGAGTTACCAAATTTGATCCATGCACCAGCATCCCCACCATAAATCAGATCAGAAGTCCCAAAACTACCGCCGCTGGCGTCTAAATTTTCAATGGCTGCCGACAGTCGGGCAAAAAGATCCGTATATACCGTTTCCGCATCATCATATTTAGCGCTAACATTATCAATATTCAAGGCCTCGCTATACGGTATATCGCCAAAGCTCTCTACCAAACGCGCATAAGCGTAAACGTTCATGATCTCGATGATGGCGAGCTGATTTCTCTGTTGTATAGCACCCGCCTCATCAATAGGCTCTTCAGCGACTATCGTTTTTTTGCTTTCATCGAGGTTCTTTAATACATCCTGATAAACATTATCCCAACTGAATTGGGCATAATAATTCGACCCCTCGTTATAAGTATTGCACGAGGTATGCTGGGCAAACAAACGACAAATGGTAAATGGCGTACCGGAAGATCCGTAGGTAAGATCTTGCATCACATCGGCCATCGATTTTGTGGCATAGGCAAAAAAAGTGGCTCCATCGGCTTGGGTAGCATCCTTGGTATTTTCATTTAGCTCTTCCAGATTTTTGGAGCAGGCACTGAATAAACAGATCATCGCTAAAACACCCGCTATATTTTTTATATGCATAAATCCTTTCATTTCCTTTAAAATTGAAGTTTTACATTAAGTCCAAAATTCCTAGTTGTGGGCAAAGGCCCGAGCTGATAACCTTGGATATTCCCCGCGCTCTGCCCTGCTTCTGGATCTGAATAAGGAAGGTTTTTATGGATAATCCATAAATTGGACCCGATAAGGGATACACTCATACTTTTAATCGGCGTCTTTTGGAAAATGGTAGCGGGCAAAGTATAGCTCAGCGCGACTTCCCTCAACTTAACATACGAAGCATCATAGATAAAAAAGCGTTGTGGAGCCTTATTGATACCCAGTGCATTATTATAGGTATCCATCCGACTTCTCACCGTATTGGGCGACCCATCCGGTGCTACACCATCCAGAATAATGCCCCCGCCATCGGCCAAAGAATTCCGCATCGGATTACCTAAATCGTTCAGCCCTACGGTGTTCACGTATAATCCAGAGCGGTAACCTTGCGCCATATCACTCGAAAAGATATCACCACCATGTTGTATATCGATCAGGAAGTTCAAGTTGAAGCCTTTGTAACGAAAGTTATTACTGATCCCACCTTTCCAATCGGGGTTCACATCGCCGATTACATTGTTAAAGGTGCTGGTCTTTTCATATTCGCCAGTCTCTTGGTCGACCACCGGTTTGCCATTAACATAAACGAAATCGGCACCCATTAAGGTCCCGTAAGCATGGCCAACGGTCGCATTCAGGGTAACCGATCCCCTGAAAGAACCCAGCTGCAGGTTATCCACACCTTCAAACAGGAAAAGGACTTTGTTCCGGTTTCTCGACCAGTTTAATTTAATATCCCAGCTAAAATCTGTTTTGCGGATTGGTGTACCAGACAGTACAACTTCTACCCCTTTATTTTCGACCTCTCCGGCATTGACATATTTGGAAGTATATCCAGTAATGGAAGAAACTTCAACAGGGATGATCTGGTCTTTTGTATTTGTTTTATAAACGGAGATATCGGCTCCCAATCTTCTATCTAGGAACGACAATTCGACCCCTGCTTCATAGCTTTCGGTCGATTCGGGCAACAATTCTGCGTTATTTTTCACGCTGTTAACAGCATATAAGGGAACCGAACCAAAGGCTACGGGTTTAGTTAATACGTCTACCAAACTGTTAGCCGGCGCACTGTTACCCACCTCTGCATAGTTTAAACGTAATTTACCAAAAGAGAGCACCTCACTTTTGATCAGGTTAGAAAAAACAAAGCTGGCGGCAACAGAAGGATAAAAGAAAGTACTATTATCGACAGGCAATGTGGAAGCATGGTCGCTTCTGCCCGTAACATCCAGAAAATAGGTGTTTTTATACGCCAGTGAAACCAAACCATAATAACCATCTACTCCGATCTTCTCCGCAACTTCCTGAGGTGCCGCCGGAGGATTCAGCGAGTTTGATATGGAAAACAAACGATCGACAACCAACCCGCCGTTGGTTTCCATAGTAACCTGTCGCAAATCATTCCGCCGAATATTGGTTCCCAATACGCCGCTTAAATTGAAATCTTCTGTAATGTTCTTATTGAAATTTAGCATCAGGTCGGTATTGATTTCCGAATAATCCATATCGCGCCGCGTATAACGGCCTACCTGGCCTAAAGTGCCGTTATTGGTACGGTCTTCCTGTAAATAGGAATAGGTATCGATCGACACGCGTCCGTCTACATTCAGCCAATCGGTAATTTTAAAGTTTAACCCTGCATTGCCATAAAAGCGACTCCGGGTATCCGATTCGTAGTTTTCATAACGTACCCAATATGGATTATCAATCGTTCCTCCGATAAAATTGGTCACATTCCGCCCAGTGGTAAAATACGCGTCCTTCAGCTGTTTAATATCCACATTGTTCTGCCACCATTGCCGCACTACAGCCGCATAGTTTCCCCCTCCGCTGCCCGACTCATTACCGGTAAGGTTACGACCGACGACATCGGTTTTACTAAAATTCGCGCTTCCGGAAGCTGTTAAACGTTCGCTTAATTTTAAAGAGCCATTTAACGCAAAATTGTTCCGCTTATTGGTACTGTTTGGCAGCAATCCCTTTTGATAGGAATTGGTATACGAGAGCCGATAAGTCCCGCCATTGTTATTGCTTCCCGAAAAGGCCACATTATTCGTGTTGCTCACCGGTGTTTCAAAAAAGGTGATCGGACCATTTTCGGGAGCTACCCAAGGCGTGGCCTGCAGATAATATGGCGATTCCGGATCAAAAGCATTCCACTGATATACCAACAGATTTGGATCGAAACGCCCGCCGAACGACCCGTAAACAGCCAAAGGAGAAACCAAGTCGCTTTGCCCATCGCCATTGACATCCTGCTCATTAAAATATTGGTCGCGATTAGGTCCATAAATTTTTTCGTAACCGGCACCATATTCTTCCTGAAATTCGGGCCAGGTCGATTTGTCGATGGATCCGATGGTAACCCCCGAATTAAGGTCTATGGTTTTAAGCCCTTGCGCGCTTCCTTTTTTTGTCGTGATGATAATAGCCCCATTTGCAGCCCGCGATCCATACAGTGCCGTTGCTGCAGCTCCTTTAAGTACGTTGATCGATTCTACATCATCTGGGTTGATATCCGAAGCTAGGTTACCATAGTCATATCCACCGCCGGCGCCTTGCTGCTCGGCCGAATTAAACGTATTGTTATTAATGGGCACGCCATCTACAACAAATAAGGCCTGGTTATTTCCGGTCAATGAAGTATTTCCGCGGATAACCACGTTGGTTGATCCACCAAAGTTATTGTTTCGGGTAATCTGTACCCCCGCGGCTTTTCCTGATAGGTTATTGGTGATATTACCCGTTGGTACACGGGCGATATCCTCGCCGCTGACTTCCTGACTGGCATAACCGAGCGATTTTTTTTCACGCGATATCCCTAACGCAGTTACCACCACTTCATCTAGGCCGGTAGCGCTAGATTGCAATTCGATCGTATATTGGCTGGAAGTTCCGATAGGGATACGCTGGGTTTCATAACCTACAAAAGATACAATCAGCACTGCGTTTGGGGGTACTGACAAACTGAATTTTCCTTCAGCGTCGGTTGTTGTACCAATCGTGCCTCCTTCTACTTTTATGGAGACTGATGGGATGGGCTGTCCATCTTCTTTACCTCGGACTATTCCGGTAATTGACTTCGTTTGCGCGGTTACCTGATGGACAAAAAGGGCACAAACGAGAAAAAAGAGTAGATTTCTCATTGCTTATTTAGGTGTTGGATTAAAAAAATTAGTAAAAAGGGGAAGTATCTTACGATGGGTTAATCTATATCGGAGGCCGAATAAGCAACGAAGGTCGGGAAGGGATGCAATTGAACCATTGGTAATGGTTATGAAAAGGGGGTACGTTCATGATATTCATATATAAAGGTTATTTAATATGATTATTAAATTTAACTGCTATAATACCCTGGTTCAAATGCGGTTTATAATTAGTTTGAGGAATATACTAATTATTAATTTCACGAATATAAAGCGAATATTTTTACTTAACTACTTAGATATTAGCCAAAACTAGCAGGATTTTACCTTCTCTCGCCTACCTGTTGGCGCCACATGGAATAATAAAGTCCTTTTTTGTCCAATAAGTCTTCATGCGATCCGGTTTCGACGATCCTTCCTTTTTCGAGTACATAAATCAGGTCGGCATGCATAATGGTTGACAGACGATGAGCAATGAGAATGGTCATGCGTTCCTGATGCTTCGATAGGTCTTTTATTGTATTGGTTATTTCTTCTTCCGTTAGGGAATCCAAAGCTGATGTGGCTTCATCAAAAATTAATAGACGAGGTTGCCTCAACAAAGCCCTTGCTATGGAAATCCGCTGCTTCTCACCGCCGGAAAGCTTCATGCCATTTTCGCCCAATAAGGTATAGATACCATTTGACGCCTTTGCAATCAAAGCAGAAGCCGAAGCTTTCTGTAAGGCATCATGGATTTCTGCTTCCGTGGCCGTAGGCTTAACAAAAAGGAGGTTATCTTTAATGGTACCGGCATACAATTGGGTATCCTGCGTAACGAAGCCAATCTGCCTTCTTAACGGATTGTATCGGATTTTTGTAGATAAGACGTCATTAAAATAAATGCCTCCGCTAACGGGCGTGTAGAGCCCTACCAGTAGCTTAACGAGGGTTGATTTACCCGAACCTGATGGTCCTACAAAAGCAATGGTCTGACCGGTTTTTATTGCGAAGGAAATATGATCGATAGCTGTATACGTACTGGTACGGTGTTTAAACACCACCTCATCAAAACGGAGGCTGCTCAGTTCGTCAATCTCTACCGAGTGCTCCGGCCTTTTTTCAATGGGTTTATCCATCAGCTTATCGAAACTCTTCAATGAAGCATCCGCCTCGCGGTATAGGATAATCATATTGCCCAATTCCTGTAACGGAGTAAAGATAGCTGTAGAAATGAATTGCATCGCAATCAATTCGCCGGTAGTTAGTATTTGTCGAAAAATAAGCCAAAGCAAAATAAACAAAATCGATTGTTTGAGCAGATTAAGCAAATTTCCCTGCAAAAAAGAGAGTGAGCTTACTTTTTTGGCCTTCTGCATTTCGAGGTTAAAAATCCTAAGCGTCTGTTCATTGAGGCGTCGGATCTCTGAAAAGGTCAATCCTAAACTTTTAACCAATTCAATATTCCGAAGGCTTTCCGTAATCACACCGGCCTGTTTATCGGTTTGCCTATTGATAGAACGCTGTATACCTTTAATCTTTTTCGACACCAATCCCGTTAAAGAACCCAACAACAGTACACCTACAAAAAAGACCGGTACCAACAACCAATTTCTGTTTAGGCTATACCAAAGCAAAAAACCTACGCCTACCAGAGAAGTAAACAATACATTGATGAACGAATTGATAAAACGCTCGGCATCGGTTTTCACCTTTTGCAATACCGCTAAGGTGGTACCGCTCCTGCTTTCCTCAAATTCCTGAAAAGAGAGCCGCAAGGTTTGTTTTAAGCCATCGTTAAAAATATGCATGCCAAAACGTGCAACGGCCTTACGAGTAATGTACTCTTGTGCAGATTTACTTAATTTGGCCAGTATGGCAATAGCCAAAGCTAAGGATAACCAAAGCAATACTTCACGGATCAGCTGATTCTCGGTCAGGTTGTTTTTATTGGTCGCATACTGATCGATTACCTTTCCAAATATTACCGGATCAAACAAATTAAGCAGTTGTGCCAAAGCGGCCAGCATAAGTGATAGAAAAATCAATAGCCGATGGGGTTTTAAGTACTTCCAAAGTATCTTCATAGCGGCAAAAAGTGGTCTGTTCGGTAAAATTACTCCGGCATACAAGATAAAATAAAAAATCCATTTAACAGAAAACGTTTGCGAACCGGCTAGGAGTTAAAAAGTGCAATGCCATAATACAACAGCAATACTTATTTTTTCGTTATTTCGCCTCTGAATACTAAATCCATAAAAAATGCAGATCGCATATATTGGTTATCAAGCTCAGATGCAATACATCACAGATGTCGGTTCTGATGAAAACCTCGAACTACTGCACTTTTTAAAACAAAAGGGCTTATCGATCGAACTGGTTTTCTGGGACGACCCAAATATCGATTGGAAAGTATACGATCTGGTTGTTTTAAAATCACCCTGGAATTATCATGAAGCCATTGAGAAATTCCACCAGTGGTTAACTTGTTTACAAGAAATGTCGATTAAGGTATGCAACCCTATCGATCTGATGAAATGGAATAGCGATAAACATTATCTAAAAGAAATCGAAAAAGCAGGTTTACCCGTCATTCCGTCGTTTTTTTTTGAAAAAGGCAGTCAAATCGATTTAAACCTCTCTTATTTCAAATTATGGGATACTCCCAAATTGGTTTTGAAACCCTGTATCAGTGCAGGTGCCAAGAACACCCTCATACTCCACTCAGAAAATCTGCATCATCACTTAGCAACCATCAACCACCTGCTCCGTGAAGCCGACTACCTGATCCAACCTTTTGAAGAAACGGTTGGCCATGGCGAATGGTCCTTTATCTTTTTCAATCAACAATTTAGCCATGCGGTACTGAAAATCCCTAAATCGGGCGATTTTAGGGTACAACATCACTTCGGTGGAACAATTCATTCACTTTCAGTTAAACCGGCATACCTAAAACAAGTAGAAAAGTATGTACATCAATTTGCCAAGGGATCGTTATATGCCAGGGTAGATGGCCTGATCAAAAATGACCAGTTTTATTTAATGGAATTAGAGCTGATCGAACCTTACTTATTTCTTCAATCGAAACAAGATCGCATGGAGAGGTATTATCAAGCTTTAAAAGCTCCTTACTTATTGTAGCGTTTTATTCCCTTCTCTCGTTTTTCTTATCGACAAACCGACAAGAAACCGACAAAGTTTAGCTACGGTGAAGGAAATTTTGAATTTACATTTTACATTGGATACGCTTCATTTTACCGAAGATAAGTTTCACTTAGCACTGAAAAAATAAATGACGGTGTTCGTTTATACACATTGCCTGTACGGTTTCGTACAATAACTTTTTCAGGTAACGCAAATTGATTCTTTTTAACGCTTTTTCTATCTGGCAATAATTTGGTGGTACCTGATGCATGAAGAAAAATAAGGTGAAATACAATTTTCGAAAACAAGGCCGGTCGACTGCTTCAAATAACCTAAGCATCGGATTGGGGATTGTCGTATTTTTATCCATCGGTTCATGGACAGCCAAACAGTACGATTACGACAAATTTTTGCCGCATTATCACCATCTTTTCCAATTAGACTTCGGTTGCTTACCAGGGAAAAAAACGATCGCTTGCCAGAAAATAACAAGACCTTATGACGAATGCCAACCTACTGTTTTTAATAATGTACAATAACGTTGTCAGGAATTGCAATTCCCTTGCCGGTCTTTAGATCAATCATCACAAAATCGACCCCATCCCTACAACTTACTTTACCGGAACCTCTGATGTTGATAAGGCACTTGCTTGTTAAAAAAATATTACTTAAATTTGACAAAAGCACAGATAGACAGCAACATTCCGGTATCTTCTATGAAATTCAACCTCGTCGTTTTGTTTTTGTCGTTGACGTTTTCAACGGTGAAGTCGCAGAATTTCGATATTCACCTCCTCGATAAACTCAACCCAAGCTCTACTTCGGCCGACAAAGCCTTCAAATTTGTGTCAGACAAGGCCATTATTACTACATCAGTCATGCCGTTTGCGCTTTATGCCATCGGTGCCGTAACGCATGCTTCCGATTTAAAGAACAATGCGCTTCAAGCGGGAATTGCGGTGGCCGGAACAACGGTTATGACTTACGCCTTGAAGAGCAGTATCGAAAGGGCACGTCCATTTGTTGCCTATCCGAATAGGATCGCTTATAAAGGAGGAGGGAGCGGTTATTCCTTTCCATCGGGCCATACCTCGTCTACCTTTGCCTTGGCCACCTCCTTAAGCTTGGCCTACCCCAAGTGGTACGTTATTGCTCCATCCTTTGCTTTTGCCGCTACAACGGCTTATTCAAGGATGTATATGGGTGTTCATTATCCAAGCGATGTAGCAGGAGGGATTATTCTTGGTGCCGGAAGTGCTTATTTAACCTGGAAGCTACAAAAGGCCCTCAATGCCCGCTATTATAAGAAAAAGAGGGATTTTTAGTTTTTTAGCTGTTCGGTGTTAGCTCTTAGCTTTGGGAAACCGGCTGTCAGCGATCAGCTTTATTTGCGTTTTCTTCTTAGATTACTCGCACACTCGGGATGAACCCACTTGGCTACCCAAAGCTTTGTGCTTTATGCTTTCCGCTTTTTTTGAGGTCTCCTACCCCTACATGACAAGCACACATGGTCTTCCACAGGAAAGCGCGTTGTCATGCAGAACGCCGTCAAGCATTTAAACCTTTCCACTTCTTAAAAGCTATTACTTATCACTCCAAAAACTTTACAGCTTAGCTTACTAACGATACTTCAAATCATCGGTCATTTGTTGTATTAACGAAGCTAAAGACGGTTTAAAAGCAGGTTTAACCTTTACTTCATATAAAGGTATAGACTTGCCATCAAATTCCAATAGTAAATTTTCCTTATCCCTAGCGTTTGACGGAGCATGATCATCGGTGGTGTCGTTAAACACATCGCTCACACACTGCTTCACTTCATCGGAATGTTCAGCCAACTCCGTTTCCGCTATTTTATATCGACCGGCGAATCCCGCGGTCTGGATCAATCTCAATTTCATCTCCTATTCAATTAATGCCCACCGCAGCCCAAGCTTCGGCAACCGCCTGCCCCACCGTAGGCTCTCCCGCAAATAACTTTTCGGCATGAACCTTGGTCGCATTGGCGAATGCCGCAAAATCAGCATTTTGCGTCACCATTTCTTTATCGCACATTGCTGCATACCATACTTTCCCAGTCCTTTCCCATGCATAGCCACCAATTTTAGTCGCCGCCAAGTAAAAAGCATGATTGGTAATTCCCGAATTGAGATGCACACCGCCATTATCGTAGGGATCATCTGTATAACCATCCATATGATCCGGTTGCGGATCATCGCCAAGCTGTGGATGATTTTGATACGCTGTACCCGGCGCCTTAAGTGATCGCAACGCATATTGATCGCCCAATAAGACGTTTTCACCAATCAGCCAGTCTGAATTCGCAGCCGTCTGATTCAGTATGCGCTGTTTGATCATGATACCGAAAACGTCGGCCAACGATTCATTCAAGGCCCCGCTCTGCCCTTGGTAAATCAGGTTGCTTTCGTATTGCACCACGCCATGGGTCAACTCGTGTCCGATAATATCGGGATCTGTAGTAAACGATCCGAAAATTTCCTGATCACCATCCCCATAAATCATCTGTTCGCCATCCCAAAAAGCATTGGCATACGACTGCCCATAATGAACAGTCTGTATAATCTTCATGCCATCATCATCGATGGAATTTCGTCCAAACAGTGCATGATAAAAATCCCAAGTGGCCCCCGCCGCGTCGTACACATTATTTACATCACTATCCTCCACGGCCGGAGCTCCTTCTCCCCTAACCAGGGTACCGGGAAGCGATTCGGTGTGATTGGCCGTATAGACCTCACGGTATACGCCAACTGCAGCTGCCTCTACTGCTTTCGCCTTGGTAATAAAAGCCTTTTGCCCGGCTTTACTCAGTTGCGTAAACACTTTTCTTTTGGCCCTGATCTGCTCATCCAGGGAAAGTTGACTTACCCGCGAACGAAAAAATTGAAGTTCCCTATCCCGATACGACAACAATCGCGATTGCATATAGGGCGGTATAATGCATTGGATGCGTGAATAATGATATTGGCACATATGTATAAAGCTTAGTTTAAAGAAAACAATTTTTTTATTGAATTGTTCGGTCAAATTTTGCGGGGCCATTTCTGATCGAAACAGGCCTATCGTTGACTATAAAATGCCATAATGACATATTTTATGCAATAGCATGGCTTTTGCTAAATTAAAACAATTCAAATTGATTTTTGTCATGACCATTCATTTAACAGAGGATAACAAATTGAAAAAGCTAATCGTTGTAGGCGATCGGATATTGATCAAACCTGCTACCCCTAATGAACGGACAGAAAGCGGTCTTTATCTTCCACCGGGCGTACAGGAAAAAGAAAAGGTACAGCAGGGATATGTAATAAAAACCGGTCCTGGTTATGCCATACCTTTACCTGCTGAAGATGACGACTGGAAGCCTCAGGAAGAAAAAGTGAAATATATTCCGTTACAAGCTAAGGAAGGTGATTTGGCTATTTTCTTGGTTAGCGGTTCAACGGAAATTATATACCAAGGCAAAAAGTATTTCATCGTACCTCAAAGTGCCATTTTAATGTTAGAACGCGAAGAGGAGTTATAAATCACTCCTCCGTAATCAAGCATTTTCCAGCTCGGCAATAATCAGCTTTTTCATCCGCATGACGGCCTGCAAGACCCGATCGCCCCTTGTCGGATCGGTCACCAGTTTCCCAATATCCTTAGGTACGATCTGCCAGCTTACACCAAACTTATCGGTCAGCCAACCGCAAGCCACTTCCTGACCGCCATCGGCAGTAAGGCGTTCCCAATACCGATCGATTTCCTCCTGCGTATTACACTCTACCACCAAAGAAATGCCATCGGCAAAGTTAAATTGGTGAGGGCCTGTGCTATCCATGGCCATCATCACGAAATTATCAATGGTAAAGTGTGCGTGTTTTATAAAATCGGTACGGTCTCCATCTCCTTCTTCATAAGTCAGTTTGCTTCGAATATTAGAATCGGGAAATACGTGAGTGTAAAAGTCAATGGCTGCAGCAGCTTTTCCGGCATTTGGACCGACGAACATCAGTGACGGACAGAATTTTTGTAATGTGCCATGATCCGTTCCGGTAATCAGTTGCCACGACACGACGTACCGGTCTTGTAACCAGCCGTATTTCGAACTCCAGCTATATGTATCCAAAGGCATTAATACCTGCCCGCCTTCAATCAGCTTATGCCAATACCCTTCCGTTTCCTCTACCTCATGGCATAAAACCATAAAAGAAATAGCGGGATTTGGCGGGGATGCCGGCCCTTCATTCAACAACATAAACTTTTGTCCCTTTAATTGCAGTTGGATAACGAAGGCATTCGATCGTAAGATCGATCCTTCGCCAAACACGTCAACATAATAATCTGCGGCTTCCGCCATCTTACCTCGAATCGCCAGGCAAGGATAAATGGTATTGTTCATAATTTTCTAGTTATCGGCCTTCAGCAGTCGGCTATCAGCTATTTTTGTTTTCTTTTTAGATCCCTCGCACACTCAGTATCACAACCCACTTGGCTACCCAAAGCTTTCTGCTTTCCAGCTTTAAAACAAACTTACAACTACATGATGTAAATCGCCACGGGCAAAGACGACAATCAGCGGGGAAATTACGACACTAAATTTTTACATCGCTCTTCGATATTTTGTTGCTTAAACGCTTTAGTAATTCAAAATTTATATAGATATTGGGCTCGCTAACTAATATGATGATATAATCAGTAGCATTTCATGATCATTAACGAATCTAATCATCCGTTACTAAAACTAAACATACCAACATGAATCTTTTTGAAATACAAGCAAAGGAAGAGGTCTACGACGCCATTGTGGTCGGCTCTGGAGCCGGAGGCGGCATGGCGGGATATGTACTCGCCAAAGCAGGCTTTAAAGTCCTTATGCTAGAAGCCGGACCTTTCTTCGATCCGGCAAAAGATGCCCTTCAACTACGCTGGCCTTGGGAATCGCCACGACGCGGTGCGTCAACTATTCGTCCTTTTGGCGATTTTGACGCGGCATACGGTGGATGGCAGCTCGATGGCGAACCTTATTCGGCTGTGGAAGGCACCGATTTCCAATGGTTCAGGGCCCGTATGCTTGGCGGCCGGACCAACCACTGGGGACGGATTTCTTTGCGCATGGGGCCGGACGACTTTAAGCCAAAAGATGGGATAACCGACGAATGGCCGATTACTTATGATGAGGTCAAGCCCTTTTATGATAAAGTAGACCGCTTGATTGGCGTCTATGGTACAGTTGAGGGCCTTCCCAATGAACCCGACGGCATCTTCCTTAAACCACCAAAGCCTCGCCTCAACGAGCTATTCATCAAAAAAGGGGCAAAAAAGGCCGGCGTAACGGTTATCCCCGGCAGGGGCGCCGTCCTAACAGAGGCCCTACCCGAAATGAACGGCAGAGGCACCTGCTTTTATTGCGGGCAATGTGGACGAAGCTGTAAAGTTTATGGTGACTTTTCTTCTTCATCTTGTTTGGTTATCCCGGCCATGAAAACGAATAACCTAAAGGTGATCGACAACGCCATGGTCAGGGAGGTGCTCACTAACGACGAGGGATTGGCTACCGGTGTTTCTTATGTCGATACAAAAGACTTAAAAGAATACAGCGTAAAAGGAAAACTGGTCATCCTAGGTGCCAGTGCCTGCGAATCGGCCCGTTTATTATTAAATTCCAAATCGAAAGCCCATCCAGGCGGGCTCGCAAACAGCAGTGGCCTGGTAGGCCGTTATCTGCACGACTCTACCGGATCGAGTATGTCGGGCTTTATTCCGACACTGTTGGACAGAAAACGCTACAATGAAGATGGAACGGGAAGTGTACACATCTATTCGCCTTGGTGGTTGGATAACAGTAAACTGAATTTTCCAAGAGGCTATCACATTGAGTATGGTGGTGGATTGCATATGCCGGGATATGGTTTTCTAGACTGGGTACCGGTTGCCAACGGCTTGGTTCCGGGTAAAGATGGCCAGAAAAAAGAACAAGGTGGTTACGGCACCTCCTTAAAGAACGATTACCGTAGGTTTTATGGTGCCAACGTGGGCATGGCCGGTAGGGGTACTGCACTGGCCCGCAAGGATAATTATTGTGAAATCGATCCGATGAAAGTAGACAAATACGGCATTCCTGTACTTCGTTTCCATTATAAATGGGGAAATGAAGAAATTGCCCAGGCTAAACATATGCAGGAAACCTTCCGATCGATCATGCACGAAATGGGTGCTATCATTACCTCTCCGACTTATGGGGCTGACACCCTATACGGACTCGAAGCCCCTGGAAAAATCATCCATGAAGGCGGAACCACCCGTATGGGCAATGACCCGAATACCTCGGTATTGAATAAATGGAGCCAGGCGCACGACTGTAAAAATCTTTTTGTGGTCGATGCCGGTCCCTTTGTTCAACAGGGCGATAAAAACCTAACTTGGTCTATTCTGGCCTTGTCGATGCGGACCGCAGAATATATTTTGGAACAACGCAATAAACTGAACCTCTCATGAACAGAAGAGACACCCTTAAAATATTAGGCCTTACCACCGTAGGCTCGGGCTTATTGGTCGAGGCCTGCCAACAACCCGCTGCCGACAAATCGGCGGCCGAAGCAACGACCAAGGCAATGGGCAAAAAATTGCCGGGAGTGCAAGACTTCGAACATGAACGGAACACGAAGCTCAATGAGGAGCGCTTCTTTTCGGATCATGAAATGGCGACCATCACGGTCCTCGCCGACATCATTATTCCTAAAGACGACATCTCAGGGAGCGCTTCTGATGCCAAAGTACCCGATTTTATCGAATTTATGGTAAAAGACATTCCGGAATATAAAATTCCCATGCGCGGCGGACTAAAATGGCTGGATGTACAGGCCTTGAAACGTTTTGATAAAAACTTTGTCGACTGCGATGAAAAACAGCAATTGGCCTTGGTTGATGATATCGCCTATCCACAAAAAGCCAAGCCGGAAATGCAGCAGGGTGTTGCCTTTTTTAGCTTGATGCGCAACTTAACGGCGTCGGGATTTTTCACTAGTGAAATCGGCGTGAAAGATATTGGCTACGCCGGAAATATACCGGGCTATTGGGATGGTGTACCGGCTGATGTGCTTGCTCAATATGGATTTACGGAAAAAGATAATGCTTAAATTAAATAAGGAGGTGCCCAGAATTTTTCCGAGTACTCGGAAAAATTCTGGGCGAACCACACAAGATAATACCTCCTCCCTTATGATTTAATCTTCAACCACCGTCAGTGGTTGTTTTGCTTTCCTATCAACCCGTTTCCGCTTTCGCCAACGTAAATACAGCATCAAGCCGACGGCAATCATGAGCACTTGCAGGCCGGCACCGATCATCGTACTGATATCCCGAACTGTTTTCCCGGCAAAGTCCATATAATGATGTTTATGGAACAGGGCGAAACTATATCCCTCGTACAAATCGAGATCATTGGTACATTTCGCCAATACACCGGTGCTGGTCTCAACATATAAGCGTTCCCGGTGATTAACCGGATAATCGACTTTCCAAACCGGCAGGCGCTTATCCGTAAAATTGTATTCGTCGGTAAAATGGGTCACCAGCTGTGAAGAAACGATTGTCTCCGACGGATAACCACTAAATTTTCCGGCTAATTCCCGCGCATATACCGCATCGCCATGGGGTAAAATCCGATAATTGTCGGTACGTACATACGTTACGTCGACTGCATTGGCCGATAAGTCCTTCATCAAATCTTTTGCTTTTAACGTAGGCGGACTTTGTAAAAAGACCTGCCAATACGGCTGACCGCTGATGCGAACCAAACCGATATTCGTAATTGGCCGTTGTACGGCAGCCTGTAACTTATCTAAGCGAAAATCTATAGCAGCGCTCGCAAAGGCCTGCTGATCGCGCTGTATCGCTTTATTTTCGCCCTCCAAGCCAGAAAGGGCATGATAAAAGCCGCTGAAGGTAAACATGAGGGTAAATAAAACAGCTATTATCGACGTAATCCGATGTTTTCTTCTCGCCTTAACCAAGGTGTTTCCTTTCACTTTTTTAGTTTTGGTCGTAAAGAAAAGATAAAGCCCCATCAATGCCGTCAGGAAAGCGAGGCCGCAAAAAAACAGCTCCACATAAATCCTTCCTTTCCCAAAAAAATCCAACCAAGCCCAAGTATGCACGAGATTAAAAAATCGGGTAAAAGCCGCCCGATTTTTGTCGACCGCAACGGCAAAACGATCCTGCGCCGTTTCCACATAGAGCCTGATATTATCCGATCGTTTAAATGTTACCTTATATACGGGAAGCAATGCATAAATACGTTTATACTCCTCATTAAAAGCACGCACGACTGAAGCCCCGGAAAAAGGAGCTCCACGTTCATTGTTCAAGACCGATGCCGTTGCTTCCCCACAACAATCCATTGTCAAAGAAGCATGTTGCTGCTCCTGCACGACTGCGTCCTGTCCAGATGCCGACTCTTCCTTTTCTTCCGGTCCTTCCAAAAAGGTCCGCGCCAGGTACTGGGCATAGAGCCAATCGCCCCGTATGAGCTGATTACCGTTCTTTGCACTGAAATAATACAGCTCGTCCGTTTTTCCTGTTTTAACCTGGTAAAACCAGTTGGTGTCGATGTGCACCAAGCGTACGCTATAAATGCTGTCGATGTGCTGCTGTTGCAGTATCTGCTGCAGTGGTAAGCGGATTTTCTGTGTATCCAGGGGTACTGCGGCAATACTTTGCGTTTGCACAGCTGGGCGTAAATTGGTCATGATGGGATGCATGAAACCACTCAATGCCCAAAGCAATACAGGCACTGCGATGATCAGTGACGCAGTGCGGTGCCATTGGTATATTTTTTTCTTTAACATAACGTCAATTTTAAATTGGCTGTCTAAAAGTTATCATCGCTTTCCAAAACGATAGGATACGCCAAAAGTAAAAGCCTGCGGGTCACCCAGACGATAGTCGTAAGTTGCCCTGCCCTCAGAAACCGATACGGTCGATAATACCGAATAATACCTATCAAAAACATTCAGGGCATTTATCCATAGTTCCACACGCGGAAACGTATAGCCTAAACGGATATTGGTCACATCAAAACCACCGTAGCTATATTGATTCAGGTTATCCATAAAATACTTTCCCACATGTTGCTCCTCAACGCCAATCCGAAATCCAGGCAGGTAATGCGGCTTATAAATCAGCTCAACATTTCCCAAAAAGCGCGGGGCTGTAGCCATCTCTTTGTCGTTATAATTGACCCCACTGGCTACATAGTCGATGAAGCTGTGCTTCGCATTGGTGCCGCTTAACCGAAAATACAAATCCGGCACAGGCCGGTAACTGATGCCATACTCCAGTCCGATATGCCTCGTTGATCCCGCATTTTGCGATTGGGAAGTATTATCCGGCAAGCGTACAGAAATGATTTCATTCGTTCCGTTCATCAGGTACGCGCTGTAATCCACATATAGCTTATCTTTCAAAAGCGACAGCCAACCACCCAATTCGTAATTACGGAAGGTTTGCGGCTTTAAATAGGTATTATTCTGTGTTTTACCAAAAACATCCGTCAGCTGCGGAGGTACGTAGCCTTCACTATAGGTCCCATAGAAGCCAATACCACGATAATTATAGGTAAAGCCCACTTTCGGTGCCAATTTGCTATAATTCGTTATGGTGGATGGTCCGCCTCTAACGTTCGACCCAGGCAGCTCATTGATAAAAGCATACTGGAAGGCATCGTAGCGCAAGGCAGCCGAAAGTCGCAACCCTTTAGCTATCGTGAAATCATAATCCACATAAGAACCGAAATTACTCACTACCGTATGAAAATTCGCCATCACCGAATCCTGGTTAGGCCTGGAATAACTGACATAGTTCGTCAGTCCGTTATCGGTTTCCTTTTTCACCCAAATAAATTCCTGAAAATAGGATTGCGGATTGTGTTCGGCATTGACGCCTATAATCAGCTTACTATCCAAAAGCCTGAACCGTTGCACGTGTTGTAGGACCATTCCATACGACCGAAAAGAATTGTCGTTAATATTTCCCGTAGCGGTGTCTTGAGATACCGGATTATCGGCGATACCCCCGATACGATAGGTACCTATGGAATAAGCCGGATTTTGTTCGATCGAGTTATCTCGGTAGATGAAATTCGCGGTGGTTGTACTATGGTCATTCCAATCGTGCGAAACCGTCGATCGGTAGCGGAATGCCTTTACCTTCCGATAGGTAAAGAATACCTGTGCCGCATAATTCTTACTAGCAAAATGAGCGCTATCCAAGTCGCCATACATATCGCTATAATAGTCGATATAAGAAGCACTGTTCGTCCAAGTCGTATGCGCGTCGATGTGGTAATCGAGCCGCAATGTGGCGGCACTTTTGTGGAAGTCGGAATATTCAATCGGCCCATCTTTTTGGTTGGCATAGTATCCACTTGCGATGAATCCTAGTTTTCCGGCCGTGGTGCCGATTTGCCCGTCAACCCGTTTATACCCCCGGTTGTTCATCTGTGGACTGATATAACCCGACGTATAAGCCGGAGCAGCTTGGGTGATGACATTCACCGCACCGCCGATCGCCTCCGCCCCATAAAGCGCAGAGGAGGGACCTTTTATAACCTCAATGTTCCGGGCCGCTGCCATGTTCATCTCGAGCAAGGCATTATGATTAAATACCGCCGAAGTGCGAATGGGTATACCATCTTCCAAATAGAGAAACAGGTTGTTCGTGCTCATCGGTTGCCGAATACTCATTTCATGCTGTTCATTCCCCAGGTTAACCATATTGACACCGCTCACCTTATTGAGTACGGCATCCAGTCGTTGAGCCTTGGCATCTTCCAGCATTTGTTTGGAAATGGTAGAAATCGCCACGGGTGCTTCGCTTCGTTTTTCGGCCGTACGGTTGGCACTTACTACTACGCGCTGCAATTCCGCATGTGCGGTTTGTAAAGCAATGGCAAGTGAACCGCCCTTAATTTCTAAAGAACGGCTTTCATATCCCACCGACCGTATGTTAAGCTGTCTGGCCGACGTGGTAATCGTAAAATTCCCTCCCTCATCGCTGCTCACGGTATGCTGTCCGTCGGTAAGGGTGGCCCCACCGATCGGCTCTTTGGTGGCGGCATCGTATACTTTACCCTTAACCACTTGCGGCTGTTGGGCATAAAGGGTAAGCGTTATAAAAAATAGATATAGCAGAATAGTTAATTTTTTCATATGAATAAGCTATCAGCTGTGAGGAATCGGCTATCAGCTATTATGCAACAGTAGGTTAATAACCAGACACTCCCGTTTTATGGAAAGCTGCTTACCGTTTATTGGATTGCATGATTACCAATTCCAAACAGTGGATAATTTGATTTTCGATAAATGATGTGGCTATTAAATTTCAGCTACCTGACGATCTTCCAATAGATCAACTTGCTTGCTTAAAGACATACCGCTATAACTAAAGCAATAAAGCTTCGCGCTAGAGGCATCATAAACATCATGAAACAAAAAAAGGAAGACGGCCAGCTGAATGCTGAAGCTGGTGGCTACGCTAACTTGGGAGGACGGAAGAGTGGGGTATGGAGGCTGACTGTTTTCATGGCTCGGTAAGGAGTCTGCACAACCTGCAGCAGGCGCTTAGGGAACTTAACGGTCGTAGCACTGACCATGCAAATTTCCTGCGTCAGCTTTTGCTGCAGTTCTCGCTGCTGACTTTTCTCTTTTTCCTGCACTTGCTTCATCTTTTTCATGAAGTAACAGTTACCATCACAATGCAGCCAAGGTTTGTCCCGGTTTTCACAGAGGGCTGAAATGATGTATTTTTTATTCAGCTCAAAACCGGCATACACAAAGAAGCGCGAAAAGTTGGAACTGATCAGCGCTACCAAAAGACATATGGCTATTATACGTTTGAGCATGACGCAAAGGTAGGCGATATCCACTTCTTATAAACAAACGAGATTTTATTTTAGAATTATTCTAAATAATATCGTCTTATGGAAAGATCATAAAAAAGGGACTGTTTATAACAACAGCCCCTTCCTTCGCGTATTTAGGGTTTGGTTTAAATGGCGTCTGACAGGGAAGTAAAGGTAAAATCTCGAATCTTCATCGGAGGAACCAAGATAGAACCGCTGCGGACGGTCTTACCCAATTCTTCCACATTGTTCAGCATAATGACCGGACTCTCGTTGAAACGGAAATTTTTGATCGGAAACTGGATCTGCCCGTTTTCAATATAGAATGTACCATCTCGGGTAAGACCGGTTAATAACAAGGTCTGCGGGTCAACCGAACGGATATACCAAAAACGGGTAACCAATATCCCCCGGTCGGTCGTACTGATCATTTCTTCCAACGATGCGGTACCTCCGGGAATTATAATCCCTCCGCCACCGCCAAAGCCGCGGCCACCACCACTGCCCAGAGGCAAGGGTTCAACCCCCTTTTGTGCAGCCCAGTAGCGCGAATATTCAAGGTTTTTCACCACTCCGTTTTCCACCCAGGTGGTCTTTTTAAGGGGCAATCCCTCCATATTCCACGTCGCTGTGGGTAATTCAGGGTGCGTAGGATCGGTATAGATGGAAATTTTTTCATCAAAAAGCTGCTCCCCTAAGCGCGTACCTCCGCCTTTTTTGCTCATGTAGCTTCGCCCTTCTTCTGCACTCCGCGCATCAAATCCTCTGGAAATCCATTCCACCATATCGCTCACCGCCAGCGGCTCTAAGATCACCGTATATTTTCCGGGTTCAATGGCCCGTGCTCCAGCTGATTTCTGCGCTTTTTCGGCGGCTATCTTACTTAATGCACCCGTATTGAGTTTATTGACATCGTTAAAACTGTTGCTGACATAACCCGAACCGGTGCCCTCCCGATTACGGATCGTAACCGAAAAGGAAACATTCGTGTTTTTGTTATAAGCGAAAAGTCCTTTGGAGTTCATAATAGAACGAAAGCCCTTACTGTTATTCAAAAATCCAGCGGCCTCCAAATTAGCTGCTTTTGATACAGCTAGGCTCTGCCCTACCATTTCAGCCCGTTTTAGGGGGTCAATGGCCGCCGTGCTTTCTACATAGGTAGGCGACTCACCATAGGTTTGCGGACCTAATACTGGCATGTACTCCGGATTTTCGGGAGCCAATTTGGCCAGCTCTTCCGCCCGCTGTACCACCTTTTTCAGCGATTCGTCATCGAATTCGTTGATCGACGCCGTTCCTACCTTTTTTCCAAAAACCGAACTTACCGCCAATTCCATGGTACTGGACTCGCCGGCCGTAGAAACAGCATTTCTGGCATATCGGATATTCCCTGCTTCCGACCCGCGTAAGGAAACCATACACTCGTCGGCAGTAGAATAGCCGATTACCTTTTTTAAGATTACTTGCGCTTCTTCTTTGCTTAAAATAGCCATGATATTAAATATTTCTTGCTGTATTAATTACATTAACTCCTGTAAACCTAGTGGTTGCACTGCCATGCGATACGGCATTGCTCTGCGACGGTTGTCCTTTGCCATCGTTAAATGCTCCGCCTAAGCGATAATCAGACGCGTCGCAAATCGCGGCACAGGAATTCCAGAACTCTTGGGTATTCGATTGGTAAGCCACATCATTGAGCATCCCAACAATTTTACCTTGGCTGATTTCATAAAACAACTGCCCGCCAAACTGAAAGTTGTACCGTTGCTGGTCAATGGAAAAACTGCCATTACCGATGATGTAGATACCCTTTTCTACATCTTTGATCATATCGTCTACCGATAATTTCTCTTCCCCGGGCAACAAGGAAACATTGGCCATCCGTTGAAACTGTACATCGTCCCAACCTTGGCTATAGCAGCAACCTTGCGACTCTTTCTCGCCCAAAATATGCACCTGATCCCGTATCGCCTGATAATTCACCAAAATGCCCTTCCTGATCAAATCCCATTTCTTGCATTTTACACCCTCATCATCATAACCCACAGCTCCAAGGGAGCCCACCTGTGTCTTATCGGCCACAATATTGACTTTCTCATTGCCAAAATTAAAATTCCCCGACTTCCACTTATCCAAGGTCAGGAAACTCGTTCCGGCGTAATTGGCCTCATAGCCCAGTACACGGTCGAGCTCCGTAGAGTGCCCTACCGATTCATGGATGGTGAGCCAAAGGTGAGAAGGGTCGAGCACCACATCATATTTCCCCGGTTCTACCGATTTGGCCTTTATTTTTTCGGCTACATTCAAAGAAGCCAGTTTCACATCTTCCAGTATATCGTACCGCCCTTTATAACGTGTAACCACGCCTCCCACCTTATCTTCCGGCCGCGCATTTAAGTATTCATAGCCCATCCCCATTGGCGAACTGAGCGCATTGCGCGTCTGGAATTTACCCGATTCCCTATCCACCTTAGTTACCGTAAAATTAGGATAGATACGGTGGATATCCTGATCGATGTACGATCCATCCGTACTGGCAAAATATTTTTGTTCGTTAATAGCGGCAATCATCGAGTTGACAAAATTTGCCCCATTTTGTAAGGCGATATCGTTGACCTGCAAGAGGAGATCGACCTTCTCTTTAATCGGCACTTCAAAAGCATTGATTTCTATGGGTGCTTTCCAGCTCACTTCACCATAACCCTGCTGCGGGGCCAACTGCACCGGTTCGCCTTGTATTTTTGCATTGGCTTTGGCAACGGCAACCGCTAAAGCGGCAGTTTTGGCAATCTCGTCTTTGGTAACGACATGAGAAGCCGCAAAGCCCCAGCAACCATCAACAATAACCCGGATACCGACACCATACGATTCGGTATTGGCTACACCTTGCACCCTTTTTTCACGGGTAAAGACATATTGGTTCAAATATCGGCCGATGCGGACATCCGCATAGGTAGCTCCACCAGATTTCGCCGCATTTAATGCTGCATCCGCAAGCTCTTTCTTCGTAGCGGCATCGATCCGCTCCTGAAGCGCTTCGAGCGGATCAATTGGCCTAGCAAATAGGCTGCTTTTGGGAAGTACCAGGGAGCCCATCCCTAAAGCCGAATAGTAGAGGAAATCTTTTCTCTTCATACTGTTGTTTTAAATAGATTATGAAAAATATTAGTCGATTTTAACCGATACTTCTAGCGGTATTGATCACATTGACCCCATTAAACCGCGAGGTGGACGATCCGTGCGATACCGCACTAACCTGCGACGGCTGTCCTTTACCATCAAAGAAAGTTCCGAACAGGCGATAATCGCGTGCATCCGCCATGTCGACCAACGCATTCCAAAATTCCTGCGTATTGGATTGATAGGCCACATCTTTTAACATCCCAACGATCTTCCCTTGACTGATCTCGTAAAACAGCTGCCCGCCAAACTGAAAATTATAACGCTGTTGATCAATGGAATACGACCCCCTACCCATGATATAGATTCCCTTTTCCACATCTTTTATAAGGTCTTCCACTGCACGCACCTTCGGATTAGGTTGCAACGAAACATTCGGCATCCGTTGAAACTGGATGCTGTTCCAACTGTCGGCATAACAGCAACCCTGTGAAGCCGACAAACCGATAATATGCGCCTGATCCCGTATCGTTTGGTAATTCACCAAAATCCCATTCTTGATTAGGTCCCACTGCTGGGCCGGCACCCCTTCGTCATCATAGCCTACTGCTCCAAGCGATCCCACCTGTTTCCGATCGGCCACCACATGAACCAGCTCACTACCATAGTTAAACTGTTTGGATTTCCACTTGTCTAAAGTCAGGAAACTCGTTCCCGCGTAATTTGCCTCATAGCCCAAAACCCGATCGAGCTCAGTGGGATGGCCGGTCGATTCGTGTATGGTCAACCCCAAATGGGTAGGATCCAGCACCAGATCGTATTTACCCGGTTGTACCGATTTGGCTTTCATCTTCTCTTTGACCTGCAAAGCGGCGGCAGCGGCGTCGGCCACCATATCGTAACGATCGCTATATAAAGTAACCGGACTCCCGCCTACCTGATAAGGGCTACCGGCAGTCAGGTATTCGTAACCCATGCCCCTTGGTGCACTGAGGCTATCGCGGCTTTCGAATTTCCCCGAAGCTTTATCCACTCCGGTAACGGTAAACGTGGGCCAGATCCGATGAATATCCTGATCAATATAAGAACCATCCGTACTGGCAAAATATTTTTGCTCATTAATCATAAAGAGGTTCGAGGTAACAAAGCTTGCCCCATTCTTCATTGCTGCGGCATTGGTTTCCAGTAATAAAGCTACCTTTTCTGAAATCGGGACTTCAAAGGCATTTTTAGTCAAAGGCGTCTTCCAGCTTACCTCACCCACACCCTTTTGGGGAGCCAGCTGAACAGGTTCAGCCATAAACCGGGCGTTTCCTTTGGCAATGGCAATGGCCAGTCCCGTTGTACGGGCTATACTATCCTGATCGAGTTTATCGGTTGCCGCAAAACCCCAACAACCGTCGGCCAATACCCGGATTCCAATCCCATACGATTCCGTATTGGCCATATTCCTTACCTGATTTTCCCGGGTAAAGATCGACTGGTTCAAATACCGACCAATACGTACATCTGCGTAACTTGCACCTTTACTCTTAGCCTCGTTCAACGCCACATCGGCCAGTTCCTTTTTCTTATCTACCGCTAACCAGGCCAACGCATGAGGCAGCTCGGCACTTCGTGCAATAGTTGGCAAACCGGTCAATAAATAGGCCCCCAAGCCCAGACCTGATATTCTAATAAAGTTTTTTCTGTTCAATTTAGTCGATTATACGAGTTAAAAAAATAATTTAAGTCAAAACCACACAACAAATAGGTAAAACAATACCAATATATAGCTTATTTTTATAAAAAAACTAAAAATAAGTTAACATTTTAGTTATAATCACGACAACTAAACCACAACATACCTGCCGACACTAAAAAAACAAGACAAAACAACCATTTAGGAAGATAAACAGGCTCTTTAAACTTTTCTATTTTATCGCTTCGCTTATTTTTAGCTGCAGAAATAACGCTATTAGCTGCAACTGTTGCATAATCTTTCGCAGTTTGCCAATCTTTTTTTTCAAAGCTATATAAAAAGGCGGTATCACTCCCGATACGTAATGAATTCCAACCATGATGTTGGGGCCAAAAATTAACAAGATGCGCTGACGGAATCCAGGGATCGGCCAAGAAGGGATAAGCATGTTGTTGAATCTGCACCGCATCTTCTTGCACATCGGTAAGCACCAACTTCGTCCATTCGAAGGCTGTAGGAAAGGCGGGGTATTGCCAATAACTTCCTTTGGTTTTACCGGGTAAGGTCGCAGCGATCAAGCGGCTCCAAAACGCAGCGTAAGCCGACTCCTTTCCGTCCAACTGCCAAGTATAGCTCTCATGTAGGGTCAATGCCGTTATCCGTCCCCGACCATACATTTTAGTCGCAGCCAATAGGTGATTTCCTCCATAAAGTAAGGGCAATTGTTCTGCTTCACTTTTCAGCTGCTCCAGGTCGTTCACCAATAAATCAGTTCCTTGTTTTTGGCCATAAAAATGGATATTCAACTGTTGCTGACCTTTCTTTTGCGGTTGCGCCCACCTGAATAAGCGGCCGGCTATCGAGCCCGACCCCATTCCCGGCCCAAACAGCAACAATCCCATGCCCTTCCCTACCGCTTTTAATACCTGTTGTTGCTCGGCATAAGTTAACTGTTTCAGTTCCGCTTCATCGGCAAGCAACAGATCGGTTTTGGCAAACGTTGCATCGGTAAAATGTTCGAGCGTATTTTTTCCAGGACCATTATGGGCATACAAAAACTTATCTTTGCTCATCCGCATCCTGGAAACCACCTGGTGATGATTTTCCTGCAACCAAGTGTAAAGGAAACGGTAGTCCGGAGAAGGTGAGGCACCTAATAACAGCACAGACAGGCTGGTTGGGGGAACCAAATGTACAGGTACCTTTTCCTGCTGTAAGGTATCTCGACCCGCCACGGCAGTCAGGGCAAACAAAGTCTTCCCCACTTGCTTAGGTTGATACGCCAAACGAAAACGAGTACGCTTTTTTGGGGGCAGCACGAGCGAGTCGACCGGTACCGCGGCACTGTTTAGATACAAGCGCGCCTCCCGATCGGTTTCGTTATGATAGAAACCGTACACTTGCAATGCATTGCCACTTTCGAGCACCTGATCCCAATGTGCCGTTAAGATACCGTTCGGCGTAGCGCCGCCCCGGTAAAACAGCTCACCGGCTTTCAGCAACTCCAGCCGGTCTTTTGCCAAACCAATGCCATAAATGATAAAGCGCGCTTGGCTATGCTTCCGCACAAAAGCACGCCAGTCGGCAATATGATGAACTTTTGGATGCTTGGCCATCCCCACATCCAAGGTATAGCAGACAATCCCGAGTTTTCTTAAACTATCCAATATTTTCGGTTCGACTCCCCTGGTAAGCAACGTGATTTCCTCCCTTCCGGCCTCTGGCCGATTATGTTTATAGGCCGGTGGAAACAGGAGGAATACCAACGATAAGACAGCCAGAACGGCTGCGGCCGATCGCAGCCACAAGGGCATCCGATTAGCCGCCTGCCTCTCTTTCCAAAGTATAAACACCAATAAAGCCAATGCAAAACTTAAAAACAATACAGCAGAAAGTTTTATCATAATGAATTGCGTATTAAACGGAGATAACGATTGTATATACTTTCCTTGCCGATTTCCTGCTTAACGTCCGGCTGGCTAGACCGGTTTGGCAACAATGCTTGAACAGCAGCGGCAATTTGTTCGACGGCAGCTACCTGATAGCTGCCGCTTTCTTCCAGTTCGCGGAGAGCCTTCAGGGCACCGAGATATCGCTCAGGTGCGATTGTTGCTCCTTCAATGAGTCTTTCCTCTACCCTTCCCAACAGCTGCCTGTCCGGATCATTAATCCGCTCACCTTTCCTAACCTCCGACAAACGGGCCAAGGCCAGCCTTAAGCTTTGTTCTTGTTTTGGCTGTTGACCTTCCTCTTTTACGGATACGCGAACCGTCGGCTCCGTGATTTCGCTTAAATCACCGGTCAGCCGCTTTTCAAGCTTTAGCGGTGTACCCTTACTCGGTGCTTTTGCTACATAGGTGCGCGATTGTTGCTGCAAATCTTTCAGCAGCCTCAAAGCCTTATAGGCATAAGGTAAGGCTTGTTGCGGCATAAACGTGCGCAACTTTAGTTCGGCATTCCACATTTCAGTGAGTACGGCCTTCAACTGTGCTTTTTGTTCGGGCGTAAAAAAAGTAGCGTCCTCCGCCTGATCATGGTGGTGCGTCAGCTGGTCGACCAACTCATCCACGCCCACATCATGATCATCATCATCGGCATGTGCCTGCCCTTCGTTTTCTTCATGATGCGCCTCCCCACTTTCTTCCTCTTCCCCTAAAAATTGACCATAACGCAAGCGCAACAACTTTTGGTCGACCCCTAAATTAGCACTTCTATTATGCACCTCTTCCTTACCCAGCCCCGGGCTTTCTTCCAACAGCTTTTCAATGTCAATAATAATCTGCCGCTCACTTCTAAAATATTCGGGTGCAATGTCCGATCCCGAAGCCATACCCGACATGCGCATCAGTTCCGTGGTATCCTGCCAAGCCGTAACATATACATCCGACCGGCTCTCTTGCCCGGTATAGTCATGGGCTCGAATATAGAAGTACAGTTCATCGCCTGGCTTCATGGCTAACGACTTCAGGTTCATCTCCCGCTTTACGTCTATCGCTTTTGCCGATGCTTTTCCAGCAGCCAGGTCGATTTCTTTGGATGTAAAACTGACGCTCTCTCCCTTTCCACTGGATATCGTTAGCACCAACGATGCATCACGGATACCGTAATCATCTAATAAATGCGCGGTAATAGCACTTACGGGCTGAAATCCCGCTTCAATTACGGTACGTGAAGCGTCCGGCTTCACGAGCCGTATCGTAACCGGCTGATCCGGCAACAGTTCGATGGGATACAGTGGCATCGCCTTTTCGCCGAAATCGATCTGGTAAAAGCCATTTTTTTTGGGTTTAAAACGAGCTATCCATTCCAAGCTATCTACCCGTTCGGCCGCCACCCTATTTTTCCCATCAAATAGCAAGGCCAAGGCAGGCATTGGCTTGTTGGTAAAAAGGTGCATTTCTATAGTAGATCCACTGATCGCGGCGATAGCCAGTTCCTCTTGCTGCTGCTTAGGCAGGCCGGTATATGTTGGCGGAGTGATAGCTAAACGTGCACGGCTGATAGCTGCCGGCAAAGCACGTTTTCCCAGCTTTTGCTGTGCCTGCTTCGCCGGATCGGAAACAGCCACCCCATGCCGCTCCGGAGTGAAGTAATGGCATATACTGTAAATCAGCAATCCGAACAGCAAACAGAAGAGCGGTTTACGCAAAACCGTTGCCCTTTCTTCGCGCCGCTTATCGACAGTAGGCAGTCGTTGCGCTATTTTTTTCTGCTGCAACTGCTGCAACAATCCTAGGGAGCTTTCGGTCTTCAGAAAAAGTGTGGTGCTATATTCTAATTCCGGAAATTTGGCATCCAGCATAAAAGCCGTATTCCACAAGGTAATTTTCCAGAGACCCAACAAAGCCGTATAGCCGGCAAAGAATGGCAAGAATAAAACCACGTTAAACCACCAGGGTAAGGGATAGAAATAACCGATCAATGCCGATACGAATAAACTTGTAGCCAAAGCATACAATATACTCGATATTAAACAAGCCCAAAAACGTCGTGCTTTCCATTTGGACACCCAGGTTTTACCCGATACTTGGCTCATGGGCTACCTCCTTTCGCTTTTTATAGGTCCATACCCGTTCGATCGCAAACAACAGCAGGGCCAGCATGGTTAGCATACTCGAAAGCGGCTTTTGTTCCAAAGCCGCCGCTTCATCTCCATGGTTAACCTTTGGGCTAAGTACCAGTCTGCCATCATAGGCCCGTTGATCTGCATCGTTACCATTCGGTATTTCCCCATCCGGAAAAAGAATACTTTCGGGAAACAGGACAGGCAACAAATAATTCACCAGCGCATCAGACCATACCATATCCGTCCATTGTGGTCGGAAACGACTATAAAACTGGAAGACGCCCTGTTTATCGGTCTGCTTATAAGTCAGTACCGGGCGTCCATACACGTCGGTCCACAGCACTTCCGATTGATCAGCTGCCGCAGGAATCAGCTTATACAAGGCCGGCAACGCACCGCTCGTTCGAAAACCGGCATAGCTAATTTTGTTCATCAGATCACTTTGCTCTTCCGGTTTGCCGGGCATATAGCGAAAAACATGCTTCGCTTGCCGATAAGCTGCCGTATCGTTCATTTCCCGCTCGCTAAAATCAAATAAAAAATCACAGGCCTTGCCTTCTTGGAAGCTGGAAAGCTCAAGAGGCATGCCGGTAGTCGACTCGAAGGCTTCCAATAATGCATTCATATAGGTATCATCCACTAAGCGGCTCTCCTTTTTGATCTGAATGCGGTAAGGTTTTTGTTCCACCGGCACCCAATGCGCTTGGCCCGGAAATTTCACTTCAGCAGTACCTTTTTCGGCACGAAACAACAGCCCTTGTTTCTGCCCATCCTCCGCCAGCGTCATACCGGAAAAGACCGTACTGCCGGTATCCGACCGAGCCACCAAAAGCCGGATGCTATCCTCCTCCGTTTCCCAGGCACGCTCCACCCAGCGCACCGACGAGTCGGGATGATGGGCAAAGGTATTCCATACTACGCGAAGGCCTACAGATGGCGGCTCACCACTAAAATGATGCAAATGCGAAGCGGTAAACAGCACTACCGGATAGCCGTCGGGCAGTTGCTGATCCAAACGGCTCACCAGATCAAAATAATCCGACGCTGGCGCCACCGTATCCCGCTGCCGGTCGCCAATCTTCGCAAAGCCCGGCGCAAAGGCCCGCAAGGCAAAGCCTTGCTGCAGCAGGCTGTCGACCGTCTCCTGCTGCTGAGCGTCGAGCCCTTTATCGAAACCATTGCCCAGCAAAACCCAACCCTTTGCTTGCTTTTCGGGCGATCGCAGCGCAAGCATCGGCTCCGCCAACACCAGGCTGAGGCAAAGCAAGAGTGCACAGCGCAACAAAAGCAGTGGCCAATCTTTAACATACCATTTTCTTAGCTGTTGCTGCTTACCCTCCTGAAGGTGCCGTATACTGCCCACCACCAGCACCTTTTTTGCTTTTTTATGCCAAAGGTGTATCAGGATGGGCAAAACTATCGCCAATCCCGACAATAAAGCCAAAGGGTAGGTTAATTCCATTAGATCAATACGCAACTTTATTCCGGTAAACCAAAAATTCCCGAAGCACCCGCTCGGTCGATTCATTGGCGTCTACCAAGTAATGAAACACCTTGTTTTCTGCTAATCTCTTTTTGCTGTTGGCCAGATAGGTGGCGATCAGCTTCTGATGGTCGGCTTTAGACAGCGAACTAACCAGCACCCGTTCGCCTGTCTCGGCATCTTCCAATGCGTCATAGCCGCCAAACTGCATCTCCAATTCATTTTTTGCCATCAGATGCAGCACGATAATTTCATGCCCTAATGCCGCAAACAATTTGATCAGGCGTAGCATCTCGCCATCGTGTTCATAAAAATCCGTGATAAATACCAGCAGCTCTTTGTTTTTCGCCTGGAGTAAGCCCTTAAATCCTTCCGGGTTCTCAAAACGCCCATCAGCTTTGATTTCAGAGAGTGCCTGATAAATGATGGGAAGCTGTTGTGCATGCTGCTGCGGAGTGATCTGTTTTATTTCCTTCTCATTAAAAAAGGACAGTCCGATTTTATCGCCTTGGCGATAGGCCAACAGCGCCAGGCAGGCTGCAAGGTAACGGCCATAGGCCAGTTTGGTATATTCACCGCAATGGTGATTCATCGACGCGCTGGCATCGAGCATAAGGTGAATGGCGATGGTTTGCTCAGGTTCCGATTGCTTGATGTAGAAACGTCCGGTACGTGCCATCACCTTCCAATCCAGGTGCCGGAGATCATCACCGGGCATATATTGCCGATATTGACTGAATTCCGTTCCTTCCCCTTTCGTTCTGCTCTGGTTTAGGCCATGCATAAAATGATCTAAGGTCATTTTTGCCGCCAAAGCCAGATCTTTGATTGCCAGCATGGTTTTTGGGTCGGGTCTGTGCTTCATCTGCTATAATCGCTTATACCATGGATTTGAAGGAGGCAACCAAATGTTCGGTTAAATGATCGCTGGTCTTATTTTCGGACGCTGCACGAAAATTCATCAATACCCGATGCCTTAATACCGGATAGGCCATTTGGTTGATATCCGCAGGCGTAACAGCATAACGCCCTTCGAATAAAGCCTTTGCCTTAGCCGTAAGAATTAAAGCCTGCCCGGCCCTTGGCCCTGCTCCCCACTCTACCCATTCCTTCACGTAGGGCAGTTGGGAAGTATGTGGGCGCGTTGCGCGGATCATTTCGCTTACATAACTGATCAGCTGCTCGCTGATGCTGACTTCACGGACCAGCTGCTGCAAAAGGAGGATGTCTTCGCGACCAATAATCGCCTCTACCTGCACTTTTTTGGCACCCGTAGTATTCGTCAAAATCTGCACTTCTTCGGTAGCAGAGGGGTAACCGATCTTCACATAAAGCAGAAAACGGTCGAGCTGCGCTTCCGGAAGTGGATAGGTTCCGGCCTGTTCGATGGGGTTTTGTGTGGCCAGAATAAAGAAAGGCCGATCCAGACGATAGGTTTTCCCCGCATTGGTCACTTCAAATTCCTGCATGGCTTCCAATAAGGCCGACTGCGTTTTTGGCGGGGTCCGGTTGATCTCATCCGCCAAAATAATGTTGGCAAATAAAGGGCCTTGAACGAACTTAAAGCGGTGCTTTCCGGTTTCCGGGTCTTCTTCCAATACTTCCGTCCCAACGATGTCGGCCGGCATCAAGTCGGGCGTAAACTGAATACGTTTAAACGACAGGTCCATCGCTTGCGACATCGTCCTAACCAATAAGGTCTTAGCCAAACCGGGCACGCCTTCCAGCAAGCAGTGCCCTCCGGCCAATAAGCCGATGATAATTTCTTCGATGATCTCATCCTGGCCAACGATGACCTTTTGAATCTCTTTTTTTAGCAAACTTAACTTAGCAACAGCTTCGTTTACGGTTATTTCTGTTATATTCAAGACTATTCAATTTAAGTTTGAGATAAAAATATCCAAATAAGGCACAATACACCAATTTATTTTTTAAAAAAAAGCCAATAATTCTATTTTTATCAAAAAAATTACATGAGTACGTTGATAAAATAGCGACTTTTAAACGATTTATTTAAAATTAGCTTAATGCAGCCATCCAAATTCACGTTTGTCCGCTTAAAATACCAATCGGGCGATTGGGATACCGACCAACGCATGCCGGCCAATATCTTAAACTCCTTAATCGAATATACCACCATACCGGTAGAACCGGAAGAAAAAGTAATCGATTTGGCCAGCGGGGATATTTTTCGTTATCCTTTCTGTTATATGAGCGGCCATAAGCTGGTACAGTTCAATCAAGCCGAAAGCGCCAATTTCAAAAAGTATGTGCAAAATGGTGGTTTTGTCTTTGTAGACGACTGTAATCACGACATTGATGGCTTGTTTGCGAAGTCCTTTGAAGAGCAGATGAAAGCCCTGTTCGGACCGCAGGCCCTTCAAAAAATCCCAAACGACCATATCCTCTACTCTTGTTTCTTTACCTTTGAAGAAGGGCCGCCCAATACCGGTTTTGAGCTCAACGGCTGGGGCGACGACCTGATACACGATTACCTGAAGGCCATCACCGTATCCGATCGCATCGGCGTGCTATACAGCAATAAAGACTATGGTTGTGAATGGGACTATGATTTTCGCAACAAACGCTTTCTGGCCAAAGACAATACGCATTTTGCCATTAACATCATTACCTATGCGTTGGGCATTTAGCTATTGGAAATCAGCCGTCAGCAATCGGCCATCAGCCATATCCACGGTAGAACAAAAGAGGCACAACTATTGTTATAAACCACGTAACTTTTATATTAATCAGGGTTATGAACGTAAAGCGCGAGCTTTCTTTGGTTCTTTCTTTCGCGGAGAAAGAAAGAATAAAAAAACAACCTACTTTTTTAATCCATTACTATTCACTAACTTCGCTATCAGGATATAGAAAAACTAGGTCTTCATTTCACTAAAATTAATACCTGGTTATGAAAGCGCTGTTTCTATCGATCGTTTGCTATCTGTGTATCGCGCAGCTTCAAGCCCAGCAGGTAAGTTTACTTTCTGCAGACCAGCTCAACGAACGTTTAAAACAGGGAAAAGATACCGTTTTTGTCGTGAATCTTTGGGCTACTTGGTGTGTCCCTTGTGTAAAAGAACTCCCCTTTTTCGGTCGACTGCAACATGCATATCCCGACAATCCTTTAAAAATACTGTTGATAAGCCTGGATTTCCGGTCGAAAATCAAATCCGAGGTAGAACCTTTCATTAAAAAGATGAAACTGGAACAGGAGGTATTCGTTATGAACGATGTCGACCAGCAAACGTTTATTGATAAAGTCGACAAACAATGGTCAGGTTCCATACCCGCCACATTACTTGTCAACACCGCAAAACAACAGCGAAAATTTATTCCAAATGAACTCACATATGAGCAATTGGTTGACCAATATGAATCGATTAAATAGTGATCATGATGAAACGTCTCACTACCTTTTTGCTCCTAGCCTTTATAGTAAAGGCTTCAGCACAGACTAGCGGATATCAAGTGGGGGCACTTGTTTCCGATTTTAGCTTAAAAAACACCAACAACAAAACCGTGGCATTAAGCGACTACCCCGACGCCAAAGGCTATATTGTGGCCTTCACCTGTAATACCTGCCCCGTAGCAAAAGCCTATGAAGAGCGGCTTATCCAATTGAACAGCAAATATGCTCCTCTCGGTTATCCCGTGATTGCCATCAATCCCAATGATCCGGATGTTTCGGCGGGCGACTCGTTCCAGGCCATGCAGGAAAGAGCAAAATCCAAGCAATATGCCTTTGCTTACTTATATGATCCGGGGCAAGAAGTAACCCGCCAATTCGGTGCCGAGCGCACGCCGCATATTTATTTGCTGCAAAAAACAGCCAAAGGAAATAAAGTGGCTTATATCGGGGCTATCGACAACGACCCGGAAGAGGCTAACCCCCAACGAATAAACTACCTGGAAAACGCAATCGCTGCGTTGCAAAAAGGCAAGCAACCCGATGTGGCTTTTACCAAAGCCGTGGGATGTGGTGTTAAATTTAAAAAATAGGCGTTCTTATTTACGGAGGGGTCGATCTCATAAAGTGATTATTCTATTGGTATCACAATCTATAGGCTTATGCTGAAGATTTTTGCGTTATACATCACTACAATTGATATTCACTTCCCTGAATCTGACTAATTCTTCAAACCGAAATGACCAAGGTTGAACAATGTAATTACTACCCTTTAGCATCCTGTCCGGCCCACGATCACGAAGGTAGTAGCCCTTGATCGCGTTTTTTCGCAATAATGCACGTTCAATATGTTCCAGTTCCTGTACGGTAATCGTACTATTACGTTTCATATTGAAAACGACTTCTTGAGGTTTTCCTTCCGGAGATAAATATAAAACTACTCTGATAACGGTATCGACACGATCGAGCGCTCTTAATCGCTCGGCGTCTCTGAAACCCGAAGCAATCAGACATATCAGTCTGTCCCTATTGATTTTTAGATTACTGGCATCCGGCACATGATGCCCGTCAGACGGATACGTCTGTTTGGTTTTATAAAGTCGATTTTTTTTGTTTGCTAAGGAAATAAAATTCTCCGACTCATACGTTCTAATGTAGGTGACGTATTTCCCTCCCACCTCACTTGCCGAATTAGCCAATTGCTCGAACACGGTATTTATCAGTAGGGTGAAAATTATTGAAAGGTAAGTTTTCATATTTTTAACATTGCAAATAGTGTTCGAGACATCGGATTTAGACATGGTTTCTTCTTTAAGAAACAGGATATATTCTAATCTTTTATCATGCCAATTTAATTTTCAAATAATAAGCTGATATACTTTAAGCTACATTTAAATCGGATTTAAGGTGTTTGTTTTGCTTTATCCCAAACAATGGCCAGCATCAATAGCATTACCCAAAAAAGCAATCTCTTCTGCCGTTAGCTCATTTTTGGTCTCCTGAATCCATTTACCTTTTGCAATATGGCAAATAGCGTTCCCTGATAGCGAATCTCAAAACGCGGATGTAGCGGATCACTTTGTTTGGCTTCCACTTCGGTAGGCACTCCGGCAATCGGAGTTTTAATCTTCAACGCATTCATAATTGTCAATCATGTATCCGACGGCTTATGTTATTTCCCTTTTTTATAAGATATCGCAATCCCCGAGCTGCTGGTCTTATCGATGGTGGTTTGATAATTTGGCCGACTTTCCACAAAATCCAGATACTCAGATATACCGCCCATATTTTGCAACACATTATGTGCAGTAAAGCGCCCACCCTGATTAAGTTTAGGGTCGAGATCCTTAAAATACTGCACATACCAGTTTTTGTCGGCATCCGAAAACACAAAATCGAAAGGGCCCGGTAAAGTCTTCACGATTTCGTGGGCATTTCCTAACCTGAAATCCACAAAAGCCGATAAACCCAGTGCATCCACGTTTTTCTTCGCCTCCTGTTGCCTCGCTTGGTCCATTTCGATCGTAATCAGCTTACCTCCCGTTTTACTTAAGGCCCAGGCAATCCAGATCGTGGAATGCCCGGTAGAGGTGCCGATCTCCAATGCCGACCGATACTTGTTTTTCACGATCAGATCATGTAAAATCTGGCCGTCCTCATAAGGCACATTAAGATCCTGCCAAGCATTTCGTTTTTCCTCCAAAAACTGCGCGACACGTTTATCCAGTTCTTTTTGGTCTTGGGTTGCTTGGGCAAGGCTCACCGCTGTCCAAGCAAAAAGCAATACAGCAGCGAATATACTACTTTTGGCTTCCATGGCATCTTGTGTTTATCCATGTAGGAATAACAGCCATAGCCTGCGCTTGTTTGATCTTTTCTCTTCAATCTTACCATAATAAATAAGCTCAAATAGGAAATACCAATTTGAATTCACTCCCCTTCGATAAATCAGACCGGTACCACTTTTGCATGCCATTTTCGAGGATCCTGTTGAACCACTTTTTTGAAGGCACTGGTCACAGACATTTTCCATCCATCGTTGAACGGTCCAACAGCATCCATTTACTTATTTTTTCTTCCATACCACTTTGGCTGTTACCGCACCGCCGTTGGTTGTATTGGTTACGATATAGGTCAAAACATGATCTGCCGTAAGCGTATATGAACGCACCTGAGCCTTGCCTTCCCAATTGGGATAAAAGGCATGCTGCACGTCGAAGGTAATGACCTGTTTCGTTTCATCCACCGTATACCGGCCAAAATGCGAATTATTACCTTGTACCAGCGCGGCATTTTCTTCCGGCGTGGCCCTGCTTTTATCCTTGGCAGCCACTTTGGGGCGGACGGTTTTCAGTATCTGTATGGCATAGTCGCCCGCATCCGTTAGCACGAGCATGCCTGCCGGATGTTCACCATAAGGCAACGTAATACTTCCGTCGGGATTGGTATTTTCGACAGCAACAAGCAACCAGGTGCCAGCAAACCGGCTTTTTCCTGTGGCAGACAAACGGATATTGTTATCCTGGGCTTTTAAGCCAGCCCATAACATGGAAAATGTAATCAGCAATACGTATTTCATGATGTAATGGTGTTAAGTTATTATTTCAATTGTAGCCAATACGTATAATTTCACCATTGGCCGTGGTTTCTAAACTCTTGAGGTAGGCATCGATCAAATCGTCGGCGGGAATATCGGAGACCCTCGCCGGACTCACTGCATTTATCCGTATACCCCGTGGCATGTCTAAAGCCGCAGCCAGAACAAAACTGTTCACCGCCCCATTGGCTATTGCCTTGCCCGACGAACCTTTAGCAGGCCGTTCTCCCATTTTTCCGGATATCAAGGTAAATGAGCCGTTATCATGAAGATAATGCAGCCCAATCAACACCAGGTTAATTTGCGACAGTACCTTCTGCTGAATTCCCACTTCAAATTTCTCTTTGTCCATGGCCTGCAGCTCAGCCGTCACACTGTCGCCCGCTACGCAGACGACAGCATCAACCTTGCCGGTCTGTTCAAACAGATGCGCAATATCGGCGACTGATGAAATATCCGCTAAAATATCGCCTTTGTTTCTTCCTACAGTAATCAGGTCGTGATCGGCCTGTATCGCGGGAGTAATGACCTTCCCGATCGCGCCTTCTGCGCCAATAATAAGTACTCTCATCGTTTGTTTCTTTTTTTGTGTAAAATTATACATTATTATACCCTTACTATTTGTACATTTTTACACTTATTTTGTACTTTTATAAACATGAAAGGCGAAATATTATATAAGCCCTATGAGATCGAATGCAGGAAATTAACAGACTTCAAAGAGGTAACAAAACGGAACCATTTTTTCGAACTGATCTATATACAGGAAGGTACGGGCATCCAGACCGTCAACAAAAACAGGTTCAGTTACCGCAAAGGCAATTTATTCCTGCTTACACCCCAAGATGTCTACTCTTTTGACATTACCACGCCTACCACCTTCTTCTTTTTGCGGTTCAATGAACGCTATGTAAAAGAAAAAACGACCAAAGATACCGACATGGTAAAGCAGGTGGAGTATATCCTGAAGAATGCCAGCCACCGCCCCGGCTGCATCTTGAAGAACAAGGTGGATAAGCCCTTGATTGCCTCACTGGTGGAAAGCATATTGAAAGAACAGACCAATCAGCAATTATATTACCACCGCATCATCGAACAGATTATCGACACGCTCATCACCGTTGTGGCCAGAAACATTGCCTTAAAACTCCCCAAGAATATAACGGAAGCCACTGGAGAGCCCGTGTTGGCGATGTTGAACTACATTCAGCAAAACATATTTGAACCAGGAAATTTAAGGGCAGAAAAACTGAGCGAGCATTTTAACATTTCGCTCCATTATTTAGGCCGGTATTTCAAGAAACAGACCGGTGAGACCTTGCAGGCTTATATCAACAACTTCCGACTACGCTTGGTGGAAACCAGGCTGCTGCACAGCGATATGCGGATCAATGAAATTGCATTTGAATTTAATTTCACCGACGAGAGCCACCTAAACCGAGCTTTTCGGAAATACAAGGGCATGAACCCAACGGAATTCAGGAAGGCAAATAGCAGTGTATTGGGCTAGGTTTGAGGGTATAAACATGAGTCTCCGGCTGTTTTTTTTAATCCCTTGTTCTTGCGATATTTTGACATTCCTTGGGTTTTGTTTTGATAAGGAAATGCTAGAATAAACTAAACTGAGTTTCTATCCTTGGATGAAAAGTACCGATAATCATAAACGGGTTTTTTGACGGAAAATGGTGTACTTGTGAGATACCTAGAGTAAAACTTATATCACAGCAATAATTTTATTTTAGCTCTTCGATTTCTCCTACAGAAAAACCTGTAGCCTTGGATATATCATCAACAGAAATACCAAGCTTCTTAAGTTCCAAGGCTATTTTACGTTTTTCTGTTTCCGCGGCTTTTTTGGCAGCTTGTTCGGCGGCCCAAGCTACGGTATTGTTCCAATCTTTCTTAGCTTTTAAGCTTGCATCGTAAGCCATACGTTCCTCCTTTGTTAATGCACTCATCTCTGCTATCTGAAAAACTTGTTGGAATATCGGCTTCCTTAAATATACCGGTATCTTTTTCAGGTGGCTCATGTTCTTCAGTATAAACAGCCATTTCTCCAGATCGGTACTTAATTCCCTTTCCTTTAACACAAAGTTAGGTAACTCGATCAATTTATAGGCCAATTTTGGGTAAAAAATTTTATAAGCTTCGCGGTCCATTAAGTAAATATCATATAGATACCGGCTCTTATCCGACTCCGGAAGCGTGAACTCCAACAGGCAGATAATGTACACTTCGGTTAGTTTATAATCATCGCCTTCTGGTCCCTTCGGCAGCTGTTCTTTAATGATTTGTTCAGGTTATTTTGTATCATTATATATTGTTTCAGGTTCGAATGGCAAATATACTAAAAATATTAGCTTAACTAATTTTTTTAGACACGAATTATAACCCTGATTTCACGTCATTCTTACGGATAAGGCATGATCGGAAGAAAACAAAGGATGGATAAACCTTCATAACAACTGCTAAAGTCTCCTGAATATCCATCCTTTGTAGTACGACCGTTTTTTGATAGGTCGGCCTTTTATCAACGATCGTCTTTCGCCACCGTCGATACGGCTGATGCCACGATACCGGCAGTTGCCAGGTAACCGGCGATGGTTACTACTGTTGCCGGCAAGGTAATTGGCGCACTTAATAAGGCTGCGCCTATGGCGCCTAAGGTTAAACCTATCGTTCTGATTTTTTTGAAGAACGCTGGTGTTGGGGATGTTAATCGGTGTAATATTTCTTTTTTCATTTTTTCTTAATTTTTTATTTGTTGTCCTTTTTCTTGATAAAAAGGACCAAAA
>Ga0164243_10001098_pt1 | contig 46779 bp, 52 predicted proteins | sample OricompcompostOP_FD_108781 | JGI IMG/M metagenome (GOLD analysis project Ga0164243, IMG submission 108781) | Organic Plus compost microbial communities from Emeryville, California, USA - Original compost - Organic plus compost (OP) | ecosystem: Engineered > Solid waste > Mixed feedstock >...
GCGCCGGTCAGGTCGGCGCCGCGGTGGTTCGCGCCCCGCGGTCGGCGGGTGAGTTCGCTGGCGCGCTTGAGCAGGTCGCTGACGTGTGCGTGGTGATCGCGCAGGTCGAGCGCAGCGAGCTCGTCCGGTGGCGACGCGGCGAGGCGGTCGGTGTCGGTGAGCGCGGTCCGCAGCTGGTCGTGGAGGGCGCGCGCGGCGGGTAACCGGAGGGCTTCGGTGAGGTGGCTGAGCAGTTCGTGCAGGTGCCGCAACGCCGGGAACGCGGCGACCATGGCGCGCGCGGTGGCGGGGTCGCGGCGCCAGTCGCGGCCGCCGAAGGTGTGCTGGGACAGGCGTTGCCCGGCGCCGAAGCAGTCGTAGACGGTGCAGCCTGCGAAGCCTTCGTCGCGGAGCCGGGAGTGGATGCCGCAGCGGAAGTCGTCGAGGAGGTTGTGGCAGGGGGTGCCCGCGTCCTTGTCGACGGCGAAGTCGGTCGAGGCGGCGAAGGGCAGGACGACGCAGCACAGCCCGAAGCAGTTGGTGCAGTCGGCTCGTAGCGCGTGGCCGGTCACGGTTTCGGATCACCCCTGTCGCAGTCCGGTCCAACCCTATCGGGCGGCCGGGACCACAGGGTGGGAAACCCCAGGTGATGGCCGTGTTGCGGGTGGGCGGCCTGCGGGGCGCGGGGACCGACCGGCGTGTCGCCGCCCGAACGGCGCACCGCGGAGGGGGCAAAAGCGCCTAGCATTGAGAGATGCAGCGGCGGATTTTTGGCATCGAGACCGAGTTCGGCGTCACCTGCACGTTCCACGGGCAGCGCCGGCTCTCGCCCGATGAGGTGGCGCGTTACCTGTTCCGGCGGGTCGTGTCATGGGGGCGCTCGTCCAACGTCTTCCTGTCCAACGGTTCCCGGCTGTACCTGGACGTGGGTTCGCACCCCGAGTACGCGACGGCGGAGTGCGACGACCTGGTGCAGCTGGTGACGCACGACAAGGCCGGTGAGCGGATCCTCGAGGACCTGCTGGTCGACGCGGAGCGGCGGTTGGCGGACGAGGGCATCGGTGGGGACATCTTCCTGTTCAAGAACAACACCGACTCGGCGGGCAACTCCTACGGGTGCCACGAGAACTACCTGGTGACGCGTGCCGGCGAGTTCTCGCGGATCGCCGACGTGCTGCTGCCGTTTCTGGTGACCCGTCAGCTGATCTGCGGGGCGGGCAAGGTGCTGCAGACGCCGCGGGGCGCGGTGTACTGCCTGTCGCAGCGGGCCGAGCACATCTGGGAGGGCGTGTCGAGCGCGACGACGCGGTCGCGGCCGATCATCAACACCCGCGACGAGCCGCACGCCGACGCGGAGCGGTACCGCCGTCTGCACGTGATCGTGGGTGACTCGAACATGGCCGAGCCGACGACGCTGCTGAAGATCGGCACGGCGAACCTGGTGCTGGAGATGATCGAGCAGGGAGTGCAGTTCCGCGACTTCACGCTGGACAACCCGATCCGCGCGATCCGGGAGATCAGCCACGACCTTTCGGGGCGGCGCCCGGTGCGGCTGGCCGGCGGGCGGGAGGCTTCGGCGCTGGACATCCAGCGGGAGTACTACAGCCGCGCGGTGCAGCACGTGCAGGCCAACGATTCCGGGCCGACCGCGCGGCGGGTGGTGGAGTTGTGGGGCCGCGCGCTGGACGCGGTGGAGCAGCAGGACTTCAGCCTGATCGACACCGAGATCGACTGGGCGATCAAGCACCGCCTGGTGGAGCGGTACCGGTCCAAGCACAACCTGGACCTGTCGAGCCCGCGGGTGGCGCAGCTGGACCTGGCCTACCACGACATCCGGCGCGGGCGTGGCCTGTTCGACCTGTTGCAGCGCAAGGGGTTGGTGCGGCGGATCACCGACGACGGGGAGATCGAGCTGGCGAAGGACACCCCGCCGCAGACGACGAGGGCGAAGCTGCGGGGCGACTTCATCGCTGCCGCGCAGGCGGCGGGGCGGGACTTCACGGTGGACTGGGTGCACCTCAAGCTCAACGACCAGGCGCAGCGGACCGTGCTGTGCAAGGACCCGTTCCGCGCGGTGGACGAGCGGGTCGACCGGTTGATCAGCTCGCTGTGACGTTCGCGGACACGTGGCGTGCGTGGCACGCGGAGCGGGAGCGGGTGCTGGCGGAGCCGCACGGGTGGCTGAGCATCACCGCGCGGTATTGGCTGACGTCCGAGCCCGCCCGGTTCGACGGGATCCCGGGTGCCTGGCACGAGGAGGACGGCGCCGCGGTGGTGTCGGTCGAGCCGGGTGAGGAGCTCGATGTGCCGGGTGCGGCGCGGTTCGAGCTGGTCGACAGCGGGCCCGGGGAGATGGTGCGGGCCGGTGGGGCGGTGGTGGAGGTCGCGCGCCGCAGCGGGTACCTGCTGCGGTTGCGGGATCCGGCGGCGCCGGTGCGGGCCGCGTTCCACGGGGTGCCCGCTTACGAGCCGGATCCGGCGTGGGTGCTGCCGGGGAGGTTCGAGCCGTTCGACGAGCCCCGTGCCGTGACGGTCGGCGCGGTGGTGGAAGGACTGTCCCACGTGTACTCCTCGCCCGGTGTGCTGCGGTTCGCGCTGGGCGGCGAGCAGTTCGCGCTGACCGCGTTCAACGGCAAGGCGGGAGCGGCGTTCTCGGTGTTGTTCACCGATGCGACGTCGGGGGTGACGACGTACGCGGCGAACCGGAGTCTGGCTGTCGGGGCGCCGGGCGGGGACGGCCGGGTGGAGCTGGACTTCAACCGGGCGGTGAACCTGCCGTGCGCGTTCATCGACCTGGCCACGTGCCCGTTGCCGCCGCCGGAGAACCGGTTGCCGTTCGCGGTGGAGGCGGGGGAGCGGATTCCGTTCGAGCGGGGCTGACCGGTTCGCACCACGTGGCGGAATGGCGCACCTCGTGGCGGGGTGACTGGGTATTTCGTGCCGAAGTTGGCGCGCCGGGGGCGGACCTCGGCGAGTCGATCACCAGTGCGAGCTACTGTTGTCCCGTGTCCACCGCCCGCGCCGAGCGCCTGGTCAATCTGGTGCTCGCTCTCCTGTCGACCCGGCAGTACCTGACCGCTGACCGGATCCGCGGCATCGTGCCCGGGTACGCCGATGCCGCGAGTGACGAGGCGTTCTCCCGCATGTTCGAGCGGGACAAAACGGAGCTGCGCGAGCTGGGGATCCCGCTGGAGACGGGCCGCAACTCGGCGTTCGACCCCACCGAGGGGTACCGGATCGCGCGCCGGGACTACGAGCTCGGCGAGATCGAGCTGGCCCCGGACGAGGCGGCGGCCGTCGGGCTGGCGGTGCGGCTGTGGGATTCGCCGGAGATGACCGGGCAGGCCCAGGGTGCGCTGGTCAAGCTGCGCGCCGCCGGTGTGGACGTGGACCACAGCGAGCCGCCCGTCGTGGAGTCGCGGGTGCGGGCCGAGCCGGCGTTCACGCCGCTGGTGGCGGCGGTGCAGGCGCGGCAGGCCGTGCAGTTCTCCTACCGGCGTTCGGGGTCCGCCGAGCGGCTGACCCGCACGCTGGAACCGTGGGGGGTGGTGTCCTGGCGGGCCCGCTGGTACGTGGTGGGCCACGACCGCGACCGGGGTGCGCCGCGCTGCTTCCGGCTGTCCCGGATCGTGGGGGACGTGCGCACCGTGGGGCGGGCGGGTGTGGTCGAGCGGCCGGACAACGTGAACTTGCTGGAGCTGATCGCGGGTACGGGCGATGCCGATCCGGCGCCGGTCACGACGGCGACGCTGTGGATCGCCGACCGGCGCGCGGCCGGGGTGCGCCGTCGCGCGCGGCTGACCGGGCGGCTGGCGGTCGACGGTGTCGAGGGTGACGTCGCCGAGATCGATCTGCATTTCCCGGAGAGCGCGGCCGACTGGATCGCGGGGCACGGCCCGGACGTGCTGGTGTTGGAGCCGGACGTGCTGGCCAAGGCGGTGCGGGGGCGGCTCGAGGCGATCGTGCACGACGGCGCGCGGCAGGAGGTGCGGTGATGAGCGGTTCGACGGACCGGATGCCGCGGCTGCTGGCGCTTGTGCCGTACCTGCTGGCCCGTCCTGGTGTGCGCATCGAGGACGCGGCGCGGGATTTCGGGGTCGGCGCGCGGCAGTTGCGCCGTGACCTGGAGCTGCTGTGGATGTGCGGGCTGCCCGGTTACGGCCCGGGTGATCTGATCGACCTGTCGTTCGAGGGCGACACGGTCACGGTCACCTTCGACGCGGGCATGAACCGCCCGTTGCGGCTCACCGGCGGTGAGGCCACGGCTTTGCTGGTGGCGTTGCGCGCGGTGGCCGAGACGCCGGGCGTGGTCGACACCGACGCGGTGCACCGCGCCATCGCCAAGATCGAGGCGGCCGCGGGGCGGGCGCAACCGTCCGGGGTGGTGGTCGGCCGGGCGGTGCGCGAGGGGGAGCGGACGGCGCAGACGCGGCGGATCGCGCAGAACGCGTTGCGCGCGGGCCGGGCGTTGCGGATCCGCTACTACACCGCCTCGCGCGACCAGATCACCGAGCGCACCGTCGACCCGATGCGGCTGCTGATCGTGCAGGCGGTCGGCTACCTGGAGGCGTGGTGCCGCCGCGCGGAGGGGGTGCGGTTGTTCCGGCTGCACCGCATCGACGACATCGCGGTGCTCGACGAGCCCGCGGCACCGCCGTCCGCGGCGCGGCCCACCGACATCTCCGACGGGGTGTTTCCGCCGCGGCCCGGTCAGCCCGAGGCGGAGCTGGTGCTCGAACCGGACGCGCGGTGGGTGGCCGAGTACTACCCGTGCGAGGAGCTGGACGAGCTGGACGGCGGCCGGTTGCGAGTGCGGATGCGCTATGGCGACGAGTCGTGGATGGTGCGGCTGGTGCTGGGGCTGGGTGGCGAGGCGCGGGTGGAGAGCCCGCCGGAGCTGGCCGACGCGGTTCGTCGCCGCGCCGCCGCCGCGCTGGAAAGGGCGCGTCACCTGCCGGTCACCTCGGGTCAGTAGGGTGAACGGCGTGTCGTACCTGCCCAGCATCGTGCTCGCCGTCGTGGGTGTGCTCGTCCTCGTGGTTGTCCTCATCCGGACGTTCGGGGTCTTGCGCCGGTTCCGGCGGGCGTCGAGCATGGTGACAGCGAGCGTGTCCGACCGCACCGGTCTGGTGAAGGCGCGGACGGCCGGGCTGCGCGTCGCGTTCGAGCGACGGCGGCGCCCTGCCTCCGAGGAAGTAGCATTGGTCACAAGCAAGGAAGGAGGCCACTGATGCTGAACGGGTTGCAGCCGTGGCACTTGATCATTCTGGTGCTCGTCGTGGTCCTGCTCTTCGGCGCGAAGCGCCTGCCGGACGCCGCGCGCTCCATCGGCAAGTCCATGAAGATCTTCAAGGCCGAGACGAAGGACCTCCGCGACGAGGACAAGCCTGCCGAGCCCGACACCAAGCACATCACGGCCTCCGAGGTCAAGGTCGAGACCGCGGACGACCAGGTCGCGCAGCTGCAGAAGCAGCTCGACGAGCTGAAGCGCCAGCAGGCGGCGGACACGGCCGACCAGGCGCACAAGCACGCCGGCTGAGGCGAGGACGGAGCCTGTAGTGGCGGACTCCGCCCCCGCGAGCCGGAGGGAGCGGCGGCGCAAGCGCAGCCGACGGCTCAACCCCGACGGCACGATGACGCTCATCGAGCACATCTACGAGTTCCGGCGCCGCCTGGGCTGGGCGTTGGTCGCTGTGATCGCCGGCGGGATCTTCGGCTTCATCTGGTTCCAGACGAGGCTCGGCCCGGTGCCGTCCCTCGGTGACATCATCAACGACCCGTATTGCGCGATCCCGCCGGAACGCCGGCTGGGCAGCGGCAACGGCGACGGCTGTTACCTGTTGCAGACCGTGCCGTTCGAGGCGTTCATGATCCAGCTGAAGGTGGGGCTGGCCGGTGGTGCCGTGCTGACCTCGCCGTTGTGGCTCTACCAGCTGTGGGCGTTCATCGCGCCCGGCCTGTACTCGAAGGAGCGCAAGTACGCGCTCACGTTCGTGGGCATCGCGAGCGTGTTGTTCGCCGGTGGCGCGGTGATCGCCTACCTGCTGATCCCGCACGCCCTGCAGCTGCTCACCGGGTTCGGCAACGAGTTCTTCATCACCGGTCTCACCGGTGACAAGTACATTTCGTTCGTGCTGTCCCTGCTGATCATCTTCGGGGTCAGTTTCGAGCTGCCGCTGCTGGTGGTCATGCTCAACTTCGTCGGCGTGGTCAAGTACGGCCAGCTGAAGAAGTGGCGCCGCGGGCTGATCATGGCGTTGTTCGTGTTCGCCGCGTTCGCCACGCCCGGCTCCGACCCGTTCTCGATGCTCGCGCTGGCCGGTGCGCTGACGCTGCTGTGCGAGCTGGCGATCCAGATCGCCCGGGTCAACGACAAGCGCAGGGCGCGACGCGAGCAGAGCGCGGAGTGGGCGGGTCTGTCCGACGACGAGGCCGCGCCGTTCGACTACACGCCCACCAGCATCGACGACGAGAAGCCGAGCGGAGCCAAGACCGAGGACGTCACCTAGCGGCGTGGGTGTCCGGGCGGCCCTGGTCGTGCACCCCGACACCGGCCGCGGTGCGGCGGCCAGGATCGCCGGCACCGTGGCCGAGCGGTTGCGCGCCGGGGTCGACCGGCTGGAGTTGCTCGGCACCGGCTCACCGCGGGACCTGCCCTCCGGTGGTCTGGACGCGCTCGTGGTACTGGGTGGGGACGGTGCGGTGCACCACGCCGTCCAGTACTGCGCCGCGACCGGCACTCCGCTGGGGCTGGTCCCGGCGGGCACCGGCAACGACCTGGCCCGTGGGCTCGGCCTGCCGCTCGACCCGCTGCGCGCCGCGGACGTCGTGGTCGCCGCGCTGCGGGACCGGCGTCGCCGCTCCGTCGACCTCGGCCGCGTCGCGGGCACCTGGTTCGCCAGCGTCCTGTGCACCGGGTTCGACGCCGCCGTGAACGCGCGCGCCGCGCGCCTGCGGTGGCCCTCCGGGCCGCGCCGCTACGACGTGGCCGTGCTGGCGGAGCTGGCGGCCTTCCGCGCCCGCCCGGTGCGGCTCACCACCGAACACGGTCGCCTCGACCTCGACGCGACGCTGGTGGCGATCGGCAACACCCCCTTCTACGGCGCGGGCATGCAGATCTGCCCGCACGCCGACCCGGCCGACGGGCTGTTCGACGTCACCGTTGTCGGCCCCGTGGGACGCGCCGACCTGCTGCGGATCCTGCCGGGGCTGCGCCGCGGCGCCCACCTGCGCCACCCCGCTGTGCGGACCCTGCGCGCCCGCGAGGTGCGCATCGAGGCCACCGGGTGGCCGCTGTGCGCCGACGGCGAGCCGATGCCCGGCGGCGCCACCACCGCCGTGTGCCACCGCGCCGCGCTCACCGTGCTGGGATGACACCGGCCGCATGCGGCGCGGAGACGGGATGTGACACCCTGGAACCGTGGCCCCTCGCCCTTCCGTGTCGCCGGCCGAGGCCTACCAGGCTTCCAAGCGCCGCGCCCAGTACCCCCAGTTGACCCGGTTCGCCGACGAGGCCGCCTTCGGGTTCGACGACTTCCAGATCCGCGGGTGCCGCGCGCTGGAGGACGGCCACGGTGTGCTGGTGTGCGCCCCCACCGGTGCGGGCAAGACCGTGGTCGGTGAGTTCGCCGTTCACCTCGCCCTCGCCGAGGGGCGCAAGTGCTTCTACACCACGCCCATCAAGGCGTTGTCCAACCAGAAGTACGGCGACCTCGTCGACCGTTACGGTAGCGACACCGTCGGCCTGCTCACCGGCGACACCGCGATCAACGGCAACGCCCAGATCGTCGTGATGACCACCGAGGTCCTGCGGAACATGCTGTACGCGGGCTCGTCCACCATCGCCGACCTCGGCTACGTCGTCATGGACGAGATCCACTACCTCGCCGACCGGTTCCGCGGGGCGGTGTGGGAAGAGGTGATCCTGCACCTGCCTGAGTACGTGCGGGTGGTGGGACTGTCCGCGACGGTGTCCAACGCCGAGGAGTTCGGCGAGTGGCTGGTCACCGTGCGCGGCGACACCACCGTCGTGGTGGACGAGCACCGGCCAGTGCCGCTGTGGCAGCACATGATGGTGGGCAACCGGCTGCTCGACCTGTTCGCCGCGGACAGCACGGACGCTGCCGACGGGGAGCGCGGTGAGCTGCGCATGAACCCCGGCCTGCTGCGCCGCGTCGAGGAGGTCGGACGGATGCACGCCCCGGCGGCGCTGCGCCGCGGCCGCCGCGGGCGCCAGTACTCCCGCGGCCCGCGGTTCCGGCCGGCGTCGCGCACCGAGACGATCACCAGGCTGGACGCCGCGGGGCTGCTGCCTGCGATCGTGTTCATCTTCTCCCGCGCCGGCTGCGACGCCGCCGTCGGTCAGGTGGTGCGCTCAGGGGTGCGGCTGAACACGCCCGAGGAGGCCGCCGAGGTGCGGCGCATCGTCGACACCCGCACCAAGGACCTGCCCGAGGGCGACCTGGGCGTCCTGGGCTACTGGGAGTGGCGCGAGGCGCTGGAGAACGGTGTCGCCGGGCACCACGCCGGGCTGCTGCCCGCGTTCAAGGAAACCGTCGAGGACCTGTTCGTCCGCGGGCTGGTCAAGGTCGTGTTCGCCACCGAGACCCTCGCGTTGGGCATCAACATGCCCGCCCGCACCGTCGTGCTCGAACGGCTCGTCAAGTACAACGGCGAAGCCCACGTCGACCTCACGCCGGGCGAGTACACGCAGCTCACCGGCCGCGCCGGGCGCCGCGGCATCGACGTCGAGGGCCATGCCGTGGTGGTGTGGCAGCCGGGCGTGGACCCGAAGGCCGTCGCGGGCCTGGCCTCGACCCGCACCTACCCGCTGCGCTCGTCGTTCCGGCCCGGCTACAACATGGCGATCAACCTGGTCGCCCAGGTCGGGCACGAGCAGGCCAGGGAACTGCTGGAGCAGTCCTTCGCGCAGTTCCAGGCGGACCGGTCGGTGGTCGGGCTGGCGCGGCGCATCGACAAGAACAAGGAAGCGCTCGCCGGCTACGCCGAGGCCGTCACCGGGGACTTCGACGCGATGCTCGAGTACGTCGGGCTGCGGAAGAAGATCTCCGACCGGGAGAAGGCGCTGGCGCGGCAGAACAGCGCGGCCCGCCGCACCGAGACCGCCGTGTCGCTGGAGAAGCTGCGCAAGGGCGATGTCATCGCCGTGCCCGCGGGCAGGCGGGCGGGCCTGGCCGTGGTGATCGACCCCGGTCTGGACCCGGTGCGCGAACCCCGCCCGGTCGTGGTCACCGAGGACCGGTGGTCGGGCCCGCTGTCGCTGTCGGACTTCTCCGCGCCGGTCAAGCCCCTGGGCCGTATCAGACTGCCCCGGCACGTCGAGCTGCGTTCGCCGAAGACCCGCCGCGACATCGCCTCCCACCTGCGGGACTCCGGCATCGCCCTGCCGGGGCGGCAGAAGCGGCGCTCCGGGGCCAACGAGGACGGCGAGCTGGCCGCCCTGCGCCGCGCGCTGCGCGCGCACCCGTGCCACGGGCTGGCCGAGCGCGAGGCCAACATCCGCTGGGTCGAGCGCTACCACCGTCTGGCCGCCGAAACCGAACAGTTGGAACGCCGTGTCGCCGCCACCACCCACTCACTGGCGCGCGCGTTCGACCGCATCCGCGCGCTGCTCGCCGAACGCGGCTACCTCGCCGAGGGGGAGGACCGGGTGACCGAGCACGGCGCCCGCCTGGCCCGCCTGTACAGCGAGTCCGACCTGCTCGCCAGCGAGTGCATCCGGCACGGCGTGTGGGAGGGCCTGACCCCGCCCGAGCTGGCCGCGGTGGTGTCCACCCTCGTGTACGAGGCGCGCCGCGATTCGCCCGGGGAACCGCGGCTGCCCTCCGGTGCGGTGCCCCGCGCCTGGCAGGAGACCGCGAAGATCTGGGCCGACCTCGCCGAGGACGAGCGGCGGCACCGCCTCGACCGCACCCGTGAACCCGACGCCGGGTTCGCCTGGCCGGTGTACCGGTGGGCGCGCGGCGAATCCCTGGAGAAGGTGCTCACCGCGGCCGAGGCGAACGGGCAGGAACTGTCCGCGGGGGACTTCGTGCGCTGGTCCCGTCAGGTCGTCGACCTGCTCGACCAGATCAAGACGGTGCTCGGCAAGGCCGACCCGGTCGGGGACGCGGCCGCGCAGGCGGTCAAGGCGCTGCGGCGCGGTGTGGTCGCCGCGGGCGCGGGGTGACGCGATCCACCGAGCGTTGTGGTTGGATCGCGCGAAGCGAGGGATGAACAGCGGAGGCGCCACCATGAGCACGCCCTACGGCGGCACGAACCCCCAGCAGTGGAGCGGGCAGCCCGGACCGGGCCCGCAGCAGCCCGGCTACCCGCAGGCCCCGTACGGACCGCACCCCGGGTATGGGCAGCAGCCCTACGGGCAACAGTTCCCGGGACAGCAGTTTCCCGGGCAGCCCCCGCGGTTCACGGGCGCGCCGCAGCCGGCAGGAAAGGGCGGCGGCAAGGGGCTGCTGATCGGCCTCGGCGCGCTCGTGGTCCTGGTCGCGGCGTTCCTCGTCACCGGGTTCCTGGCCCCCGGGTTCCTCACGACCACCGTGCTCAGCCAGACCGCCGTGCAGGACGGCGTCAAGCAGGTCCTCACCGGCAACTACCGGTTGCGCGACGTCGGCGCCGTGTCCTGCCCCGCCGACCAGGAGGTCACCCCAGGCGCCACGTTCGACTGCGCCACCACCGTCGACGGTGAGGGCAAGACCGTGACCGTCACCATCAAGGACGACGCCGCCAACTACGAGGTGGCCTACCCGCAGTAATTCGCTGGCGCGATCACGCGGCGCTCGGGAAGGATCGCCGGATGACCGATTACACCATCCGCACGCTGCGTCCCGATGAGCACCGCGCCGCCGTCGACCTGTTCCGCGCGACCCTGCACGTCGCGCCCACCACCGACGAGGCCTGGGCCTCCGCGCAGCGCGCGCTGCAGCCGGGCCGCACCCTCGGCGCGTTCGACACCGACCTGATCGGCACGGCGCGTTCGTTCGACGCCGAGCTGACCGTGCCCGGCGGCGCTCGGGCCGGGGCCGCCGCCGTCACCGGGGTCGGCGTGCGCGCCGACCGCACCCGCCGCGGCATCCTCACCGAGCTGATGCGCACCCAGTTCGCCGACATCGCCTCCCGCGGACTGCCGTTCGCCGCGCTGCGCGCCAGCGAGGGATCCATCTACGACCGGTTCGGGTACGGCGTCGGCACCGGCAGCGTCAACATCGAGATCAACCGCCGCCGCGCCGAGTTCCGGCCCGACGTGCCGCACGGCGGTCAGGTCGACCTGTGGTCGCTGGACACTGCCCTGCAGCGGCTACCCGAGCTGTACGCGGCGCTGCCGCACTCCCGCGCGGGCATGCTGACCCGCCCGGCGTACTGGTGGCCGGCGTGGGAACGGCACGCGCGCGAGGCGACCAGCCCGATCGTCACCGCGGTCCACCACGGACTCGAGGGCCCCGACGGGTACGTCGTGTACTCGGTGGAGCGCAAGGGGTGGAACGATCCGGCGGTGCTGCAGGTCATCGACCTGCACGCCGGTTCCGACGAGGCGTTCGCCGGGCTGTGGCGCCACCTGCTCGGTGTCGACCTCGTCGACACCATCCGCGCCGACGAACGCCCGATCGACGAGGCACCGGAGCTGCTGTTCACCGACATCCGCGCCGTGCGCCGCACCGGCGGCGGTGACGAACTGTGGATCCGGCTCGTGGACGTGCCCACCGCGCTCGGCGCCCGCACCTACGACGGTGAGCCGGTGGTGCTCGACGTCGTCGACCCCGTGCTGGAGGGCAACTCCGGCCGCTACCACGTCTCACCCGACGGGGTGAGTCGCACCGAGGAGGCCGCCGATCTGCGACTCGGGCCGCGGGCACTCGCGATGATCTTCCTCGGCACCTGGCGGCCGTCGCAGCTGGCCACCGCGGGGGCGGTCGCCGCGCCGTCGCCCGCGGCGCTGGAACGCGCCGACCGGCTGTTCGGCACCGCCCGCCTGCCCTGGTGTGGTACACACTTCTGAGAATCTTCCTCGGGGGTGATCCGGCTGGTGCGGAGCGCGGTGGTGCTCGCCGGTGCTGTACTGCTGTTGTCCGGTTGCGACGGTGCCGACCCCGACCCACCCGCGCCCACGTCCGGCGTGGCCACCCCGGCCACGCACGCCAGCCTCAGCCCCGCCCGCCGGGTGTTCGACCCCGTCCACGTCGAGGACGGGGTCCGGCGGGTGCTCATCGAGTCCTACCTCATCCACGACCTCGGTGAGGTGTCCTGCCCGTCCGGGGAGGACGTCCTGCCCGGACGGATCTTCGAGTGCACAGTGGACATCGCAGGGGAGAAGAAGAAAGTGACCATCACCGTCCGCGACGCCGAGGGCGGGTACGAAGTGTCCCAACCGGAACCGTGACCGGCGTCGAAATCCGGCCGCTGGCCCCGGGGGAGGAGCGGGCCGCGTTCGAGGTGCTCGGCCGGGCGCTGCACACCACCGTCACCGACGACCTGTGGGCCCGCCGCGCGGACTCCTTCCCGGCCGAGCGACGCTTCGCCGCCGTCAGCGGGGGGCAGCCGGTCGGCGTCGCGGGCTCGTTCGCCACCCGCCTCACCGTCCCCGGCGGGACAACGCTTCCCGCCGCGGCCGTCGACGGGGTCGCGGTGCGTGCCGACCACACCCGCCGAGGCATTCTGACCGCGCTGATGGGCGCGCAACTGCGGGACTGCGCCGACCGTGGTGACGTGGTTGCGCTGCTGCACGCCAGCGAGGCGACCATCTACGGCCGCTTCGGCTACGGCGTGGCGACCCGCAGCCAGGCGCTGCGCCTCGGCGCGCCGGGCGGCCGGGCCGCGCTGCGCCCCGACGCTCCCGCCGGTGGTGCGGTGCGGATGCTGTCCACCGACGCGGCGCAGGAGGTGCTGCCCGGGTTGTACGCGGCGCTGCCGCGGCGCGCCGGCGGGATCGAACGCACCCCGCTGTGGTGGGCCTACGCGCGGGCGCGACTGATCGGTGACCACGTCGCCGTCGTCCACACCGGACCCGACGGGGACGACGGGTTCGCGCTGTACCGCACCGTGGACCAGCGCACCTTCGACCAGCCCAACCTCGGTGCGGCGCTCGTGGTGGCCGATCTGCACGCCGCGGACGCGCACGCGCTGGCCGGGTTGTGGCGGTTCCTGCTGCGAGTCGACCTCGTCGCCGAGGTGCGCGCGCCGGGCCGCCCGCTCGACGACCCGGTCCCGCTGATGCTCACCGACCCGCGCACCTGCCGGGTCACCGGGGTCGACGACCAGTGCTGGCTGCGGTTGATCGACGTGCCCGCCGCTCTCGCGGCCCGCGCCTGGGGGCCCGGCGCGCCGGTGGTCGTCGAGGTCGACGATCCGTTGCTGACGCGCAACTCGGGCCGTTACCGGATCACTCCGGACGGGGCGTGCCGTACCGACGCCGAGCCCGGCCTGCGGATTCCGGTGGACGCGCTGGCCATGCTCTACCTTGGCGACCGCACGGTGAGCGAGCTCGCCGCGGCGGGCCGGATCGAGGTGTCCGATCCGGAGGTCGTCCCGCGCGCCGATGCCCTGGTGGGTGCCGTGGTGTCGCCCTGGTGCGGCACCCCGTTCTGACCCGGGTGGTCAGCCGAGCGCTTCCTCGACGAGGTCGGCGGCCCGGCGGGTGCCGCCCTCGGTCCGGGACTGCTCCCGCAACCGGGCGCAGCGGCGGGCGACCTCCGGGTCGGCGGTGAGCTCGAGCAGGGCGCGACGCAGCCGGTCGGCGGTGTCGATCCGGCGCGCCACCCCCAGTTCCACCAGGCGGTCGGCGTTTCTGAACTGCGCGGCTGCCTGCGGCACCGCGATCATCGGCACCCCGGTGGCCAGTCCTTCGTTGCTGCCGCCCATGCCCGCGTGCGTGACGAACGCAGCGGCCTGCTGCAGGACGACGTGCCAGCCGGGCAGGTTCCCGAACGCGCGCAGGCACTCGCGGGAGAACCCGGGTTGCGGGGTGAAGGCCGAGCCGAGCGACACCAGCACCACGCGGTCCACATCGGAGGGACGGGTCCACGACCCGGATCGCGTGCCGAGGCAGGGGCCGACGAAGGTGCCGGTCTCGCTGTCGACCCGGTCGGCGTGCGGTTGCATCGCCCGCGGGATGAGCGCCAGCGCCCGCGCGGGCAGGCCGCCGGCCGCGTCGGGGTCCGTTGTGGACGCGCCGTTGCCCGCGAGCCACCGCGCGAACCGGGCCCGGTGGTCGTCGGCGACCTCCTGGTCGTAACCGTCCAGGCGACGATCGTCGGGGACAGCTGGACGACGGGGCGGCAGTCGTTGTCGTCGACGGGAAGGGGGGACCTGCGGGCGAGGAGTTCGCGGATGATCTTCAGGCCCGGCAGGACGTGGCTGACCGCGGGGATGCCCGCCATCGCGATGTGCGCGCGGCGGCGGGACGGAGGCATGGGCACCCGTTCCAGGTCGCTTGCGTGGGTGGCGGAGCCGGTGTGCGGGCCGGCGCAGGTCATTTTCGGGACGCGATGAGCGCTGCGATGCCGTCCAGGATGCGCGCCAGCCCGAACTCGAACGCGTGCGGGTCGGTGGGCGCCTGGTGTGCTTCGCCCGCGGCGGTGCCCACCCGGGCGGCGAGGGGAACCGGGCCGGGTCGAGCATGTGGTCCAGCAGGGGTGCGTAGGCCTCCCACCACTGCACGTCGCTCTGGCCGCTGTGCCGCGCCGCCTGCTCGGCGTCGAGGAGTCCGCGCATCGCCGATTGCACCCAGCCGAGGACGAGGGTGAGCGCGGAGTCCATTTCGACGTCGGTGAGCCCACAGCCGTCGAGGGCGCGCAACTCCCAGTCGTACTTGGCGATCGTGTGGGGCCCGAGTGGCGGGCGGGCGGTGGCGACCTGCAGCAGCCACGGGTGCCGCCGGTAGACCGCGGCGTTCCCGTGCGCGATCTGCTCGAGCCTGCCGCGCCAGCCGCCTGGCACGCCGTCCGGGCGTGCCGTTTCGCCGAACACCGTGTCGACCATCAGGTCGAGCAGCTCGGCCTTGCCGGGCACGTAGGTGTACAGCGACATCGTGCTCGCGCCGAGCTCCTCGGCCACCCGCCGCATCGACAGGGCGGCCAGGCCCGCGGTGTCGGCCAGCCGGATCGCGACCCGCGTGATCTCGGCGACGGTGAACCTGGCCCTCGGGCCCCAGGACGGCGGAAGACGCCGTCGTCGTGGAGGGGCTGCGCAAGCGCTGGGGCGACACCACCGTGCTGGACGGACTGGACCTCACGGTGCCCGCGGGCACCGTGGTCGGCCTGCTCGGCCCGAACGGAGCCGGGAAAACCACGTGTGTGCGCATCCTCGCCACACTGCTGCGGCCCGACGCGGGCCGCGTGCGCGTCGCCGGGTTCGACGTCGTGCGGCAGGCGCCCGAGGTGCGCGCCCGGATCGGGCTGGTCGGTCAGCACGCCGCCGTCGACGAGCTGCTCAGCGGGAGGCAGAACCTGGAGATGTTCGGCAGGCTGCACCACCTCGGTGGCCGCCGCGCCCGGCAGCGCGCTGCGGAGCTGCTCGAGCGCATGGACCTGGCCGACGTGGGCCACAAGCCCGTCAAGCGGTACTCCGGCGGCATGCGGCGCAGGCTGGACCTCGCCGCCGGACTGCTGCGGTCCCCGCAGGTGCTCTTCCTCGACGAACCCACCACCGGGCTCGATCCCCGCGGCCGCAGCGAGGTATGGGCCGCGGTGCGCGACCTGGTGGCCGAGGGCACCACCGTCCTGCTCACGACCCAGTACCTCGACGAGGCCGACCAGCTCGCCGGGCGCATCACCGTCCTCGACCACGGCGGGCTCGCCGCCGAGGGCACTCCTGACGAGCTGAAAGCGCGCACCGGTGGGGACCGGGCCGAGGTGGTGCTGCGCGATGCCGCACAGCTGCCCGCCGCGGCGAAGCTGGCCCGGCGGGTCACCGGCGCCGACCCGGACCTCGGGGAGGCCGGGCTCACCGTGCCCGCCCGCGACCGGGTGCGGGTGCTGACCGGGCTCGCCGCGGCGTTCGACGAGGCCGGCATCGGCATCGCCGACCTCACGCTCCGCCGGCCCACCCTCGACGAGGTGTTCCTGTCCCTGACCGCACGCACGGAGGTGCCGGCGTGACCACCGTGACCACTCTGCGCTGGACGATCGCCGACAGCTGGACCATGACCCGCCGCGAGCTCGCGCACTGGGGCCGGCAACCGGTCACGGTGATCGTGACGCTGCTGTTCCCCGTGCTGGTGCTGGTGATGTTCGGGTACCTGTTCGGCGGCGCCATGGCCGCGCCCGGTGGCTACCGCGAGTTCCTGCTGCCCGGGATGCTCGTGCTCGCCATGGCCTTCGGCATCGAAACGACCTTCACCGGTGTCGCCACCGACATCGCACGCGGCTCCACCGACCGGTTCCGCTCCCTGCCGATGACCGCAGGCGCACCCCTGGTCGGCCGCGCGGTCGCCGACCTGCTCAGCTCGGTGGGCGGCCTCGCGGTGCTCGCCGGGTGCGGGCTGCTCATGGGGTGGCGCTGGCACCACGGTGCCGGCGCCGCACTGGCCGCGTTCGGTCTGCTGGTGCTGCTGCGCTTCGCGCTGCTGTGGATCGGTGTCTACCTCGGGCTCGTGGCCGCCGGGCCGGAGAGCGTGGCCGCGCTGCAGATCCTGGTGTGGCCCCTGGGTTTTCTGTCCAACGTGTTCGTCTCACCGGGCACGATGCCCGGCTGGCTCGGCGCGATCGCGGACGCCAACCCGCTGTCGGCCACCGCCACCGCCGTGCGGGAGCTGTTCGGCAACCCCGGCTGGCACTCCGGCAGCTGGTTCGACGACCACGCGCTGCTGTCGGCGCTGGTGTGGCCGGTCGCGGGCATCGCGGTGTTCCTGCCACTGTCGGTGCGTCGCTACCGGAGGCTGAGCCGATGACCGGTGGTGGTGCCGGGCCCCGGCACCACCACCGGTTCACGCCGCGCGCAGCGCGTCCCGCACGCGGACCTTCGCGCCGGTGCGCAGCACCGCGTTGCGGTAGATCCGCGCCGACAGCCAGACCAGAGCCGGGATCAGCACCAGGACGAGGCCGACCGACAGAACCGCTTCCCACGGCGGCACGCCACCCATCGCCAGCCGCATCGGCATCAGCGTCGGCGCGAACAGCGGGATCACCGACAGCACCGCCACCAGGCTGCTGCCCGGGTCCGACGGCAGCACCGAGATCCCGACCACGTACCCGGCGACCACGAACATCAGGGCGGGCATGACCGCGCCGCCCACGTCCTCCTGCCGCGACGCCAGCGCACCGAGCCCCGCGAACACGATGGAATACATCAGAAACCCCAGCAGGTACCACACGATCAGCCACACCACGGTGCCCGCGGCGGCCCGCACCGAGATCGTCAGCACCCCGGTGGCCAGCCCGGACACGACGCCGACCACCCCGATCAGCACCATCTGCACCAGCCCGACCGCGCCGATGCCGAGCACCTTGCCGGTCATCAGCTGCCACGGCCGCACCGTCGCCAGCAGCAGCTCCACCACGCGGCTGGTCTTCTCCTCGACCACCCCCTGCGCCACCGACTGCCCGTTGATCATCAGCGACAGGTAGATCAGCACCCCGGCGACGATGCCCAGCACGAGCTGCTGCCCGTCGTAGGGGTAGGGCTGCTGCATCGTCGTCACCTCGACCGGGGCGTCGGCCACGGCCGCGTTCACCGCCGCCGGATCACCGCCCAGCGCGGCGATCTGCTGGTCGAGCGCGAGCTGCCGGGCCAGCACGGTGAACGCGGTGCGCAGGTTGGCGTCGAGGTCCTCGTGCACCACCACACGCACCCGCGAGCCGTCACCGACCAGCAGGGCGTCGAGATCACCGTCGGCCACCGCGTCGCGCCCGGCCGCCTCGTCCGGCACGGTGCGCACCTCGACCGACTCATCGACCGCCTCGGCCGCGGCCCGCGCCGGCGCGGCCAGGCTCGCGGCGGGCCCGCTCACGCCGACCGTCGCGTCGGCGCCGCCGCCCCCGATCAGCTTCATCACCACGGTGAACCCGACGATGACCACCAGCAGCGCCAGCGTGCTCAGCCGGTAGGCCTTCGACGCGAACCGGATGCCGATCTCGCGTGCGGCGACGAGCCGGACACCGGCCCATCCGTCGGTGTTCACGCCGCCACCTCCTCGGTCGTGACGACGTGGCGGAACAGCTCGGTCAGCGATTGCCGCCGTCGCGCGAACTCGTGCACCGGCCCGCTCGCCAGCGCCGCCCGCAGCACCTCCTGGTCGTCGACGTGGCCGGCCAGCTCCAGCTCCGTGCGGCCGTCCGCGTGCCGCAGCACCGTCACCCCCGGCAGCCGGTCGGCCCAGCCCGTCGGTGCGGCCGGCGCGTGGACCACCAACCGCACCGACGACCCGCGCTGCAGCTCGCCCACCGTGCCGCAGGCGACCATCCGGCCGTCGCGCACGATGCCGATCCGGTCGCACAACCGCTCCACCAGGTCCAGTTGGTGGCTGGAGAACACGACGGGCACCCCCTCGGCGGCCTTCTCCCGCAGCACCTGGCTCATCACGTCCACCGCGACCGGATCGAGCCCGGAGAACGGTTCGTCCAGCACCAGGATCGCCGGGTCGTGCACCAGCGCCGCGGCCAGCTGCACCCGCTGCTGGTTGCCCAGGCTCAGCTTCTGCACCTCGTCGTCGCGCCGCGCGGCCACCCCCAGCCGGTCGGTCCACGTCTGGACCGACCGGCGCGCCGCCGACGCGCTCATCCCGTGCAGCCGAGCCAGGTAGACCAACTGCTCGCCGACCTTCATCTTCGGGTAGAGACCGCGCTCCTCGGGCATGTACCCGATGCGGCGGCGGGTCTCCAGCGTGACCGGCTCGTCGTCGAACCACACCCGGCCGCCGTCGGCCGACAACACCCCCAGCACGATCCGCATCGTCGTGGTCTTGCCCGCACCGTTGCTGCCGACGAAACCGAACAGCTCGCCCGCGCGCACGTCGAACGTCATGTCCGACAGGGCGGTCCGCTCGCCGTAGCGCTTGGTCAGCCCCTCGATCCGCAGTCGCCGGTCCATCGCATCCCCCTTGCCTCGAATGGAAAAACTGATATCACTATGCTAGGTTTGAGTTAGCAACGCAAGTGAACGAGGGGAACCCGCCATGGAAACCACTGTCGTGGACATGCCCGCGCCGAGCACGCGGGAACGTCCGGCCATCGCCGTCAACGGGTTCGCCGTGCTCGGGCTGGCGCTCGTGCTCATCGCGGGTGGGACCGTGCTGCTGGCGACCGGCGGTACGGCGGCCGGGATGCTGATCGGCGGCGTGATCGCCGTACTCGCCGGGCTGGTGCTGATGGCCGGGCTCACCCCGGTGGCGCCGGGGGAGGCGCGCGTGGTGCAGCTGCTCGGCCGCTACGTCGGCACCGTGCGCACCGCCGGGCTGCAATGGGTGAACCCGTTCACCCAGCGGCGCAAGGTCTCCACCCGGATCCGCAACCACGAGACCGGCGTCGCCAAGGTCAACGAAGCCGACGGCAACCCGATCGAAATCGCCGCCGTGGTTGTGTGGCAGGTGGACGACACCGCGCAGGCCACGTTCGAGGTCGACGACTTCGTCGAGTTCGTCGCCATCCAGAGCGAGACGGCGGTCCGGCACATCGCCAACGCCTACCCGTACGACACCCCGGACGACAACCGCATGTCGCTGCGCGACAACGCCGAGGAGATCACCGAGAAGCTGTCCGCGGAGATCGCCGCGCGCGTCGCCTCGGCCGGGGTGAAGATCATCGAATCACGCATCACCCACCTCGCCTACGCACCGGAGATCGCCCAGGCGATGCTGCGCCGGCAGCAGGCCGGTGCCGTGGTGGCCGCGCGCCAGCGCATCGTGGAAGGCGCGGTCGGCATGGTCGAGATGGCGCTGGACCGGCTCGCCCAGCACGACGTCGTCGAGCTGGACGAGGAACGCAAGGCGACGATGGTCAGCAACCTGCTCGTCGTTCTCGTCGGCGACCGGGACGCCCAGCCGGTGGTCAACACCGGGTCCCTCTACCAGTAAATGCCCTCCGAACGGAAGAAGATCCTGCTGCGGCTCGACCCGGCCGTGCACGACGCGCTGGCGCGCTGGGCCGCCGACGAGCTGCGCAGCACCAACGCCCAGATCGAGTTCCTGCTGCGCAAGGCGCTCTCCGACGCCGGACGACTGCCGCGCGACGTGGGCCGGATGCGGCCGCGGGGGCGCCCCAGGAAAGAGGACGACGATGACCCTGCCTGACTCGCTGCCCGCGCAGCTGTTCCTGTTGGCCTGTGACCGGAAGAAGCAGCGGCTGGTGTCGCGCTCCGAGCTCGGCTACGCACTGCGGGCCGCGGCCCTGGCCGACCTGGTGCTGGGCGGCCACCTCGCCGACGACGGCGGCAAAGCCGTCCCCGCGAGTCCCGCGCCCGGACTCGACCCGGTGCTCGAGGAGCTGCTGCTGGAGATCGGCGCTGCCCCGCCCCGCCCGTGGCGCCGCTGGGTCCGCAGCCGGCGCAGCCGCATGGTGCCCGCCGTGCGCGACCGCCTCGTCGCCGCGCACGTCGTCAAGGTCGACACGCACCGCCCGCTGGGCCTGTTCCCGGTGCACCGCATCGACGTGCGCCGCCCGCAGGACGCGCGGCGCCTGCTGGAGGATGTGCGGCGGGCCGCGCGCAGCGGACACCCCGCCGCCCGGGTGGACCCGCGCGTGGGCGCGCTGACCGCGATCGCGGGCACCGCCGAGCTGGGCACCGTGTTCAGTCGCGCCGAACGGCGCCGATACCGGGCGCGCTTCGCCGAGCTCGGCCGGCCGGTCTCGCCGGTCGTCGCGGCCCTGCGCAAAGCCATCCAGTCGCAGCGCGCCGTCGTGGCCACCACCAGCGGTGGCGGATGACGCCAGGCCTCAGGAACCGGCCGCGGCGGTGAGGGCCCTGACCAGCCGGGTCACCGAGTTGCCCAGGTTCCACCGCTGCGCGAGCTCCAGCACGCGGTCCGGATCAGCGGGGGAGACGGGCAGCGCGTCCGGCCCCGACACCGACACCGGCGCGTCCGCCGCCACGCGTACCACGGTGGGGGCCACCCGCAGGTAGTCCGCGGCCTCCGCGAGCTTCACCCGCGTCTTGGGCGGCACCTCCGCATCACCCCGCGCGGCCGCGGCGATGAGCCCCTCCAGCGACCCGAACCGGGTGATCAGCTTCGCCGCGGTCTTCTCACCGATACCCGCCACCCCGGGCAGCCCGTCCGAGGGATCACCGCGCAGCACGGCCATCTCCGCGTACGCCGTGCCCGCGCCCTCGACCGGCACGCCGTAGCGCTCGGCGATCTCCGGCGGGCCCAGCACCTCCGCCTTGGCCCAGCCCTTGCCTACGTAGATCACCGACGCCGGCGCCGGGTCGGTGCGCACCAGCTGGAACAGGTCCCGGTCGCCGGTGATCACCTCGACCGGATCGGTCTTCTCCCGCGCGGTCAGCGCCCCGATCACGTCGTCCGCCTCGTAGCCCGCGGCCTCCGCCGTGGCGAACCCGAACGCCTCCAGCACCTCGAGGATCACCGGCACCTGCGGGGTCAGCGTGTCCGGGACCTCCTCGGCGTTGGCCTCGGCGTCGGCGACGCGGTGCGCCTTGTAGCTGGGCAGCAGCTCGGTGCGGAACTGCGGGCGCCAGTCCGCGTCCAGGCACGCCACCAGCCGCGAGGGCCGCCGGTCGGTCACGATCCGCGCGAGAGTGTCGGTGAACCCGCGCACCGCGTTGACCGGTGTGCCGTCCGGCGCGGTCATCGACTCGGGCAGCGCGTAGAACGAGCGGAAGTACAGGCTCGCGGAGTCCAGCAGGGCAAGTGTCACGCAGCACAGCCTGCCAGACGCGCGTGCCCGCCGGGCCAGCTACGCTGCGTGGCATGTCGTCGCGCTCACCCCAGAACCCAGCGCTCGCCCCGGAAACCCTGCGCGCCCGGCTGGACCGGGCCCGCGCCGCCACCGCCGACGCCGGCACCGACGCCCTGCTCATCGCACCCGGCTCGGACCTGCGCTACCTGATCGGCGAGGCGGGCGGCTCGTTCGAGCGGCTGACGGCGCTGGTGGTGCCCGCCGAGGGCACCCCGGCGCTGGTGGTGCCGAAACTCGAGGCGCCCGGGTTCGCCACCGTGCCCACCGACGAGCTCGGCGTCGAGGTCGTCACGTGGGTCGACGGCGAGGACCCCTACCGGATGGTCGCCGACCGGCTCGGCAAGCCCGGCCGGGTGGCTGTGAGCGACGGGCTGATCGCGCTGCACGTGCTCGCCTTCCGCACCGCGCTCGGCTCCGCCGAGCAGACGCTGGCCGGCCCGGTGATCCGCGAGCTGCGGATGCGCAAGGATGCCGCCGAGATCGCCGCGCTGCGCACCGCGGGCGCGGCGATCGACCGGGTGCACGCCCGGATCGGCGAGTGGCTGCGCCCCGGCCGCACCGAGGCCGAGGTCGGCGCCGACATCGCCGCCGCGATCGTGGCGGAGGGGCACCTGCACGCCGACTTCGTCATCGTCGGATCCGGCCCCAACGGCGCCAGCCCGCACCACGACGTGTCCGGCCGCGTCATCGAACGCGGCGACGTCGTCGTGGTCGACATCGGCGGCCCCATCCCCGAGGGCTACAACTCCGACTCCACCCGCACCTACGCGGTCGGCGAGCCGCGCGACGCCGACGTCACCGACACCTACGCGGTGCTGCAGCGCGCGCAGCAGGCCGCGGTCGAGGCGGTCCGGCCCGGCGTCACCGCGCAGTCGATCGACGCGGCCGCGCGCCGGATCATCGCCGACGCCGGGTACGGCGACTTCTTCATCCACCGCACCGGGCACGGCATCGGCCTCGACGTGCACGAGGAGCCCTACATCGTCGACGGCAACGACCTCGTGCTGGAGCCGGGCATGGCGTTCTCCGTCGAGCCCGGCATCTACCAGCCGGACCGCTGGGGTGCCCGGATCGAGGACATCGTGGTCGTCACCGAGGACGGGGTCGAACCGCTCAACCAGCGCCCGCACGAGCTCGTCGTGCTCGACTCGTGAGCGGGTCGCTGGAGCCGCTCGACCAGGCCATCGCACGGGAACTGGCGGGCGACGGGCGGTGCAGCTTCACCGACCTGGCCGAGCGGGTCGGGCTGTCGGTGTCGGCGGTGCACCAGCGGGTGCGCAGGCTCGAGCAGCGCGGCGTCATCAAGGGCTACGTGGCGCGCCTGGACAGCGAGCAGATCGGCCTGCCGCTGACCGCCCTCATCTCGTTGACACCCAACGATCCCGCGGCGCCGGACGACTACCCGCAGCGCATCGAGCACATCCGCGAGATCGAGTCGTGCTACTCGGTGGCCGGGGACGAGTCCTACATCCTGCTCGTGCGGGTCGCCTCGCCCCGCGACCTGGAGGAGCTGCTGCGCCGCATCCGCGAGGCGGCGAAGGTGTCCACCCGTACCACCGTGGTGCTGTCGACGCCGTTCGAAGGCCGCCCTCCGACGGTGTGACCGTGACCGGCGGGGGAGTACGATAAAAGGTATGGCAACTCGTAAGGTCACGCTTTCGCTGGACACGGCGGCCATCGAGTACGCCGAGCGCGCCGCGAAGGCGCACGGCATCTCGCTGTCCGCGTGGTTGTCCAAGGCCGCGCGCCGGGAGGCCGTCCGCACCGGCTACCGCCAGGGCGGGCAGCGCGGCGCCGACGCGATCGCCGCCGCGGACGAGGCCGAACTGGCCGCGGCGGAGAAGGAGCTGCGTGCGCAAGGGTGAGATCTGGGCGTACAAACCGCCCACCCAGCCCGCCCGCGAACGCACGGTGCTGATCCTGTCCAGCGACGGCGTCAACGAATCGGACCGCCCGTGGCTGATCGGCACTGAGCTGCTGGAGGAGGATCCGGGGGACATCCTCGGCGTCGCGCTGGACAGCCGGTTCTGGGTCTCGACGTTGTTCCTGACCCGCCTCTACCGCGGCTGGCTCGTCGAGCACATCGCCGAGATCGACCACGACACGCTGGAACAGGTCGACATCGCCCTGCGCGCCGCGCTCGACCTGTAGCCGCTCGCGCTCATCCCGCGGTGACCGTCGCCGCGGGATGCAGGTTGCCGTCCGCGCCGGACAGGCACGCCGCGGACGGGCTGTCGATGGCCAGGAACTCCGTCAGGCACCGCCCGAACTGGGCGTGTCCGTTGGCGTTGGGGTGGAACGATTCCTGGATGGCATGGGTTGCGCGGTCGGCATCGGTGAGGTCGTTGAGCTGCAACGTCAACCGGGAAAACCATTCCCGTGAGGCATCGGTGCCGCCGCTGCACGCCTCGTGGCCCAGCCCGGCGCGGGACAGGTCCAGGAACCGCGCGCCCGCCTGCGCCGCCGCGGTGGCCAGGCCGCGGGACAGCACCGGCACCCCCTCCTCGACAACCCACCTCAGGTCCTCGGTGCGGAACGGGCAGCCGTTGAGGTTCTGCAGGTTCGCCGGGATGCCCGGCCCGATCGGTGCGGCGTAGGACTGCAACACCAGCTGGTAGTCCCCGGGTTCGTACCCGGCCTGAGCGAGAACGGTGTGGATGTCGGACAGCGCGCCGACCACCTTCGGCACCATCGCGTCGATCCGCTGCTGCCAGGTGGGGGCGATCGCGGTGCGGCAGGGCGGCCGCCCGGAGACGAACCACGCCTGGAAGCACTGCGAGATCAGCTCGGAGAAGTGCGGGTCGTCGTTGGCGCCGACCGCGACCACGATCGCGGCGACCCGGTGGTCCTTCACCAGTTCCGCCAGTTGCGCGGCCTGCGACCGCTCGGTCCACTGCGTGGTGTCCCCGAGACCGACCTGCGCGGCCGGTGCCCCCGAGCACGCGAGGTTGATCTTCGCGGCGATGCCCGGCACCTCGGTCCGGTGCACCGTGGCGTTGGGGGAGCGGTGGCACCAGTCGCCGTTCGCGCCGTCGGTGTCGGGCGTGTAGTTGCCGGCGCCTTCCCCGGACAACGTGCTGTCGCCCATCGACACGATCGTCAGCGGTCCGGTGCCGGGCGGGCCCGGCCGGTCGGCCGGCCCCGGCGGGGTTCCGGTTCCGGTGAACACGAAGATCGCCACCAGCCCGAGGACGAGCAACGCAGCGCCCCCGCCGATCCACCACCGATACCGTCGCACCGGCCGCAGTGTAGAGAAGCGGGAACGAGGCCGGCGTGAAACCCCGGGCCGGAACGATCATGCGCGCGACGCTTGTCACGGTCGGGCGCGGAGCCCATCCTGGTTCCACTGGCGTGGGCCGGAGGTGGTCGGCGTGACCGAGGTGCTGTTCCCGCTGTTGTCGGAGAAGGACCCCGACGCCGAGGGCGTCGTGGCGACGTGGTTCGTCCAGGACGGCGAACGGGTCGCCGAGGGCGATCTGCTCGCCGAGGTCGCGCTGGACAAGGTCGACGTCGAGATCGCCGCACCCGCCGACGGGGTCGTCCGGTTGCTCGCCAAAGAGGGCGACGCGCTCGTCCAGGGCGCGTTGATCGCGCGGGTCGAGTGAACGGGTTTCCGGGGCGGGCGGGCCGGGAAGCCCGGACGATGCGCTGCAGGTTCTGCGACACCCCACCGACCGCAGGCGAGCGCAGGGCACCGGGCCCGGAAGGCCCGATCTGCGTGCGCTGCGTCGAAGCCGGGCTCGGCGTGGTCCACGACGGGCGGGCCCGCACCAGCCGCGGCGCCGAGCTGGAACGGCTCACCACGCCCGAACCGCCGTGCGAGTTCTGCGACCGCACCGGACGGCGCAGCTTCCTCGGCTTCCACCGCGCACTGCCGCGCATGCGCAGCGCCCACACCGGAGCCGTCATCTGCGACGACTGCCTCGACCGCAGCGGCACCCTCCTCAACGAGGCCCTCCGTCACGCGTGACCGCAACCGGTCACGCGTGACGTGCCGCGGCACTCCCTACTGGCTGGCCGCCCACCAGGCGCGGCCTTCCTCGGGGAGGGTGGAGATCGGGTCGTGGAACGGGTAGCGGCGGCGCAGCGCCTCCGGATCGGCGTGCTCGATCCCGGTGCGGTAGTTCTTCGTCCAGTAGGAGATGCCGCGTTCGCGGTCGTACTCGGCCACCTGGTGCACCCACCGCTTCCCGACGTAGGGCACGTCGCACACGATGCGGGGCGTGGCGTAGCCGGGCAGGTAGCCCATGATCGCGTGCTGCAGCTCCTGCGCCTCCCACACCGCCAGCCGCCAGTGCTCGGCGTTCGGGATCATGTCGCACAGGTAGAAGTAGTACGGCAGGATGTTCGCCTCGCCCTGCAGCGCGAAGCACAGGTCCAGCAGCGCCGCGGGGGTCGCGTTCACCCCGCGCATCAACACCCCCTGGTTGCGCACGTCGCGCACCCCCACCTCCAGTGCCGTGCGCGCCGCCTCGGCCACCAGTGGCGTCACCGACTGCACGTGGTTGACGTGCGTGTGGATCGCCAGGTTCACGCCGCGCCGCCGCGCGGTGCCCGCCACGCGCTCCAAGCCCTCCACGATCCGCGGCTGCAGCCAGTGCTGCGGCAGCCCGGCCAGCGCCTTGGTGGCCAGCCGCACGTCACGCACGGTGTCGATGTCCAACAGCCGCATCAGGAACGACTCCAGCTGGTGCCACGGCACGTTCGCCACGTCACCACCGGACACCACCACGTCCCGCACGCCGGGGGTGCGCTGCAGGTAGTCGATCATCGCGTCCTGGCGGTCCACCGGCTTGAGCCCGAGCTTGTGCTTGACCACCTGGTCGGTGGAGTTGCCGACGAGGTCCATCCGGGTGCAGTGCCCGCAGTACTGGGGGCAGGTCGACAGCAGTTCGGCCAGCACCTTCGTGGGGTAGCGGTGCGTCAGCCCCTCCACCACCCACATCTCGGCCTCGTGCAGCGAGTCCCGCTCCGCGTGCGGGTGGCTTGGCCACTCCGTGTCGCGGTCGCTGCGCACCGGCAGCATGTAGCGCCGGACCGGGTCGGCGTAGAGCGCCTCGGTGGACTCCACCGACATCGTGTTCAGCATCTGCGGGGGCACCAGCATCGACATCGTCGCCATCTCGCGCTGGTCGGCCGCGAGGTCGTCGTAGAACCGCTCGTCGACCAGGTCACCCAGGACGGCGCGCAGCTGCTTGATGTTGCGCACGCAGTGCACCCGCTGCCACTGCGCGTCCCGCCACTGCGCCTCGGTCACCGCACGCCAGCCGGGGAAGCGGCGCCAGTCGGGTTCGACCAGCTCGGTGCGGCGGTAGAGGTAGGGCTGCTCGGAGGCGTCACCGGCAGCGCGGTCGGCGGGGGAGACTTCCTGGGTCGCAGTCATCTCTGCTCCTCGTCGGCGTTACGACGTCAAAATCTACGGCAATATCCACACTACGGCGTAAAAACTTTCGCCGCGACCCATCGTGCACACTCGACACCGTGACCGACGACAGCACCACGCTCCTGCTCGGCGGGCGGATCCACTCGCCCGGCAACCCCGACGCCACCGCGATGGCGATCACCGGCGACACGATCGTCTGGGTCGGCCAGGACGGCCCCGGCCGCGCACTCCACCCGGACGCGCGGATCCACGACCTCGACGGCGCCTTCGTCGCACCCGCCTTCGTCGACGCCCACGTGCACGCGACCGCCACCGGCCTGCACCTGGCCGGACTCGATCTCGGCGGCGTCACCGACGCCGCCGGACTCCTCGCCGCCATCCGCGCCGCCGCCGTCCCCGGCGAAGTCCTCATCGCCCACGGCTGGGACGAGACCACCTGGACCTCCCCGCGACTGCCCAGCCGCGCCGAGATCGACGAGGCCGCCGCGGGCGCACCCGTCTACCTCAGCCGCATCGACGTCCACTCCGCGCTGGTCTCCACCGCACTGATCGAGCTCGCCCCCGCCGCCCGCGACGCCGCGGGCTGGCACCCCGAGGGCCCCCTCACCCGCGACGCCCACCACCACGTCCGCCGCGCCGCGCGCACCGCCCTCACTCGCGAGCAGCGCCGCCGCGCGCAGGACGCGTTCCTCCGCCTGGCCGCCGCCCGCGGCATCGTCAGCGTCCACGAGTGCGCGGGCCCCGACATCTCCGGCGAGGACGACCTCGCCGACCTCCTCGCGCTCGCCGCCGAACCCGGCCGCCCCGAGGTAGTCGGCTACTGGGGCGAACCCGAAGCGGTCGACGTGGCCCGCCGCCTCGGCCTGCGCGGGCTCGCGGGCGACCTGTTCGTCGACGGCGCCCTCGGCTCACGCACCGCCGCCCTGCACGAGCCCTACCACGACGCACCCGGCTGCACCGGCGCGCGCTACCTCGACGCCGACACCATCGCCGCCCACCTCACCGCCTGCACCGAAGCCGGGCTGCAGGCAGGCTTCCACGTCATCGGCGACGCCGGCGTGGCCGAGGTGGTGCGCGGGTTCGAACTCGCCGAGAAGAGCGCCGGCCGACGCGCCCTCGCCGGCGGGCGCCACCGCCTCGAACACCTCGAGATGGTCGACACCGAGCAGGCACGGACGCTGGCCGGCCGGGGCGTCACCGCCTCCGTCCAACCGCAGTTCGACGCCCTGTGGGGCGGACCCGACGGCATGTACGCCCAGCGACTCGGCGCCGACCGCGCCGCGGGGATGAACCCGTTCGCGACGCTGGCCGCCGAAGGGGTGCTCCTCGCGTTCGGCTCCGACTGCCCGGTCACCCCGCTGCAACCCTGGGACAGCGTTCGCGCCGCGATCCACCACCGCACCCCGGGCTCCGGGCTCTCCGCCCGCGCCGCCTTCACCGCCCACACCCGCGGGGGTCACCGCGCGGCGGGCGTCAACGACGGCGTCACCGGCAGCCTCGTACCCGGTGCGCCCGCCCACTACGCCATCTGGGACGCCGCCGACCTCGTCGTCGCCACCCCCGACTCCCGCGTGCAGCGCTGGTCCACCGACCCGCGATCCCGGGTGCCCGCCCTGCCCCCGCTCGACCCGGACTCGCCGCTGCCGGTGTGCCTGCGCACCGTCCGCGCGGGCGAGGTGCTGTACGACGCGTTCACCTCGGCGGAATAGGGTTCCCCGCGTGGCAGCACCAACGGCCGAGCCGGCCGCGACACCCGCGCCCGCACGAGCGGCGCGGAACTGGCGCGCCTGGCTGCTGCGCCTCACCGCCGCGGCGGCCTCCGGGGCGGTGTTCTACCTCGCCTTCGCGCCGCGCGACCTGTGGTGGCTCGCGCCGCCGGCCTTCCTCGGCCTGGGACTCGTGCTGCGCGGACGCCGGTTCTGGGGCGGGCTCGGTTACGGGTTCGTGTTCGGGCTCGCCCTCTACCTGCCACTGCTGCACTGGCTGCAGGACTTCCTCGGCCGCGGATTCGGACCCGCGCCCTGGCTGGCGCTGTCCGCCGCGCTCGCGCTCTATCTTGGGCTGGCGAGCGCGCTGAGCACCCTCGTCGCCAAGCTCCCCGGCGCGCCGGTGTGGACGGCGCTGGTGATCGTCGCCAGTGAAACCCCGCGCACCTGGTGGCCCTTCGGGGGCTTCCCCTGGGGGCGCGTCGCGTTCAGCCAGGCCGAGGGCGCCTACACCCCGCTCGCCGCCGTCGGTGGCGCCCCGCTGACCGGGTTCGCCGTCGTGGTCACCGGATTCGGCGCCGCGACGTTGCTTCCGCACCTGCGACGCGCGGCCGGCAGCGGCCGGCGCGCCCGGACGCTGCCGGCGATCGCCACCGTGGTACCCGTCGTGGCGGGCCTCGCGCTGTGGCCGACGATCGGCACCAGCGCCCAGGCGGGCACCCGCACCGTGGCGATCGTCCAGGGCAACGCGCCGGACGCCGGCCTCGACCTGATGGCGGAGGCCCCCACGCTGCGCGCCAACCACCTCGCGCAGAGCGAAGCCCTGGCCGCGCAGATCCGCGCCGGCGCCGTACCCGCACCCGACCTGGTCGTGTGGCCGGAAACCGCCACCGACCTCGGCGCCACCGACCCGGTGATCGACCGGACCGTGCGCGACCTCGGCGCACCCACCCTCATCGGCGCGCGCCACCGCGAACCCGGCGCCAAGACGCGGAACACCGAGTTCGTGTGGGACCCCGTCACGGGCCGCGGGCGCAGCTACACCAAGCAGGAACTCGTGCCCTTCGCCGAGTTCGTGCCCGCCCGCGCCATCGCCCGCTGGTTCACCCCGTTCGTCGACGACACCGGCGACATGGCAGCCGGCACCACTCCCGCCGTGCTCGACGCGGCGGGCACCCGCCTCGCCGTGCCGATCTGCTACGAGATCGCCTACGACCACGTCTCCCGCGACGCCGTCCGCGACGGGGCCCAGCTGATCGTGCTGCCCACCAACAACGCCTGGTTCGGGCGCAGCGAGATGACCTACCAGCAGCTGGCCATGGCCCGGTTGCGCGCCGTCGAACACGCCCGCGCCGTCGTGGTGTCCTCCACCAGCGGCGTCAGCGCACTCGTCGGGCCCGACGGCACCGTCACCGCCGCCACCAGCCAGTTCACCGCCGAAACGCTGGTCGGGAACGTGCCGCTGCGCACGCAGACTACGCTGTCGGATCGACTCGGTGCCTGGACCGAATACGTGCTGGTCGGCGCGGCGATCGCGGCCGTGGCGGCCGCCATCGTGGTCCGCGTCCGCACCCGGGGAACGAGCACGACGGCGACCAGGGCGGACTGACACCGCCGCGGGGGAGGACAAGGGGATGGCGCACGCCCGACCGATCGATCCGGTCCTGGTGGTGATCCCGACCTACAACGAACGCGACAACCTGCCGGTCATCCTGGACCGGTTGCACCGCGCCCTGCCCGGGGTGCACGCGCTCGTGGTCGACGACGGCAGCCCGGACGGCACCGGCGAACTCGCCGACACGATCGCCGCGGGCGACACCCGGGTCTCGGTGCTGCACCGCACCGAGAAGGCCGGCCTGGGCGCCGCCTACGTCGCGGGCTTCCGGTGGGGTCTGGAGCGCGACTACCGCACTCTCGTCGAGATGGACGCCGACGGCTCCCACGGTCCCGAGGACCTGCCCCGCATGCTCGACGCGCTCGGTGAGGCCGACCTCGTGCTCGGCTCCCGGTACGTGCCCGGCGGCAGCCTGGTGAACTGGCCGAAGCACCGCGAGATCCTGTCGCGGCTGGCCAACCTGTACGCGCGCATCGCCCTCGGGGTGCGCATCAAGGACGTCACCGCCGGGTTCCGCGCCTACCGCCGTGAGGTCCTGGAGAAACTGCCACTGGAGGAGATCGCCTCCCGCGGCTACTGCTTCCAGATCGACCTGGCGTGGCGCACCGTGCGCACCGGGTTCGACGTGGTCGAGGTGCCGATCACCTTCACCGAGCGGGAGATCGGCCAGTCCAAGATGAGCGCCGCCATCATCCGCGAAGCCCTGCTGCGCGTCGGCCTGTGGGGCGCACGACACCGAGCGGGCCAGGTGCGCGCGCTGCTGCGGCGACGCTACCGCTGACCCGAACCGGCACGCGAACAGTCGAAGGCCCCCGTGACGGGAGGACACGGGGGCCTTCGACTGTGGTGGGAGGGCAGGACCGCTACGCCGACTTCGACGTGCGCCGTCCCCTCAGCTCAGCGAGACGCTCGTTCAGCAGTTCCTCGAGCTCGGGAATGCTCCGCCGCTCGAGCAGCATGTCCCAGTGCGTACGCGGCGGCTTGACCTTCTTCTGCTCGGGCTGCGCGCCATCGACGATCTCGGACTCGCTGCCGTGCAGTCGGCACTCCCACACCGAGGGGACCTCGGCGTCGTCGGAGAAGGGCACCTCGAACTCGTGGTTCTTCGGACACGCGTAACGCACCGTACGGCGCGGGGCCAGATCGTGATTGCGGTCGGTCTCGTAGCTGACCGCTCCCAGCCGGCTTCCACGGAGAACACGGTCGGCCATGATGACGTCCTTTCAGTCGGCTCCGGGTCTAGAGCCAGGGTGATGCTCACCCTATGCAACGGCTACTGGCAATTGGGAATTCCCCAAACACCGTGCCGTTACTCACGACGAGTGGGCTCACCCCTCGGCAACAGCTTCCTCTTGTAAGACTCCATCCGCCGCATTACGTGACGCGGATGGCTCTTCCTTCTGGGCATATTCCCCCGCGCGGGGGAGCCGGTGATCCGTTCAGGTCAATCGCAATTGACCGTGTCGTGGCGCGGCGGGACCGAGGTCGCCGAGCCGGAAATGGTGGCGGCATAGTACTTGATAACGCAACGTAGCAGGGTCGGTCTGCCACTGTGTCGAACTTGTTTTTTCAACTGCACCCGGTCCGGTGTCCGCCACCACGACCGTGTCACCCTCTCGGAGGACCTCGCCGTCGGCAACCCGGGCGTTGAACCGACCCGGCGCGCCGCACCAGCACAGCACCTCCACCTGCACCGGCTGCAGCTCGTCGGCCAGTTCGAACAACCGCCGAGCCCCGGGGAACAACCTGCTGCGGAAGTCGGTCGCGATGCCGAAGCAGTACACGTCCAGGGGGACCTCATCGGCCAGCTCCGCCAGCTGCTCCACCTGCACCGGCGACAGGAACTGGGCCTCGTCCACGATCAGGTAGTCCAGGTGCCTGCCCGCCACCCACTCCCGGCGCACCAGCTCGCGCAGGTCGGTGTCGCCGCCCACCTCGGTGGCCCGGCGGGTGATGCCGATGCGGCTGCTGATCTGCGGCTCACCCGAACGGTCGTGCCGCACCAGCAGCAACCCGCGCCGCCCCTGCCGCGCGTGGTTGTGGTCGATCTGCAGCGCCAGCGTGGACTTGCCGCAATCCATCGGGCCGTAGCAGAACCGCAGCCTGCCCCGCGAAGGCCTGCCGGAACCGTCCCGCGAGGGCAGCGCGGACAAGGCGTCGGTCGGGTCCGGATCGGAGTCGGGAAGGGTGGTCACGACCGACGACCCTATCCAGGCCCCCGCCCGGCTCCCTTGATCGGGTGAAAACAGCGGATCCCAGCACGTCAGCCGACGCGACGGGGGAGGCGCGGCCGAGGCTCGGGTTTTGTCCGGTTTCCCCGTGCTCCGGCGGCTCACCGTGACCGCGTGACACCCCCGCCACCTCGTACGTTGATGCGATTGGGGCGAAAGTGACGCTTGTGGTCAGTGGTGCACCAACTTACGGTGACCGCATGACCAGACCACGCCGCAGATCCCGGAGACCCCGCGCACGTGCGCTGGCCGGTCTCGCGCTCAGCGCGATGCTGGTCCTGGGGGCCCAGCTGGTCGCCGCCCCGCTCGCGTCCGCTGACCCGAGCGCCGCGACCTGGCTGAAGCTGCGCATGTGCGAATCCAGCGACCGCTACACCGTCAACACCGGCAACGGCTACTACGGCGCCTACCAGTTCGACCTGCCCACCTGGCGCAGCGTCGGCGGGGCGGGCAGGCCCGACCTCGCCACCCCCGCCGAACAGGACTACCGCGCGCTCTACCTCTACCGGATGCGCGGCTGGCAGCCCTGGGAGTGCGCGGGCATGCTCGGCCTGCGCAACGACTCCGACGCCCGCAGCAAACGCGTCCCCACCTACGCCGACAGCGCCTACATCAGCGGGCACGCCCCGGCGCCCCCGCCCGCGACCAAACCCGCCTGGCCGGGCGTCGTCTACGCCTACGGTGACTGCGCCGAGGCCCTCAAGACCTTCCAGCTGCGGATGAACGCGTTCGGCTACGGCTTCACCGGCACCGGCTGCTACTACGACAAGACCCGCCAGGCCGTGCTCGACCTGCAGCGCGCCAACGGGATCAACGACTCCGGCCGCCTCGGGCCGAAGACGTGGAAGGCTGCGTGGGAGGGCGCACCACCCCGGTAGCGAGCTAGGGGCGCGGCGGCCAGGCGCCGCGCTCGCGCAACTCCTCGCGCAGCACGTCGGGACGGTCGGTGACAATGCCGTGCACCCCGAGGTCGAGCAGCCGTCGCATCTGCACCCGGTCGTCGATCGTCCACGCGTGCACCTCGGCACCGGCCCGCTCGGCACTGCGCACGAAACCCCGGTCGATCACCGTCACCGCCCCCCGCCGCGACGGCACCTGCGCCAGCTCGCCGCGCGCGAGCACGTCCAGCCGAGCCCACGGCAGCCAGCCGCCCGCACGCAGCACCGCCACCGAGCCGGGCCCCATCGCCGTGATCAACTTCGGGCCGGCGAGCCTGCGGATCCGGGCGAGCCTGGTGTCGGAGAACGCCGCTGCCGCGACCCGGTCGAACGCCCCCATCCGCTCCAGGGTCCGCACGAACGGCACGATCGCCCGGTCGCTCTTGACGTCGACGTTGAACCGGGTATCCGGCAGCTCCTCCAGCACGTCCTCCAGGCGTGACACCGGCACCCGGCCGCCGACCTTCGCGCGGGAGACCGCCGACCAGGTCTGCGTCGCGATCGGGCCGTGCGCGTCGGTGGTCCGGTCCAGCAGCGGGTCGTGGTGGACCACGACCACACCGTCCGCGGTGGCGTGCACGTCGGTTTCCACGTAGGCGTAGCCCTCGTCGACGGCGCGCCGGAACGACGGCAGTGAGTTCTCCAGTCCGGCCAGTTCGTCCACGTGCCACCCGCGGTGGGCGAACGCTCGGGGAAGGGTGCCGCTCAGGTACGGGTGGTCGCTTCGCACCCCACCAGTCTGCGGTATCGGCGTGCCCGCGGTACACGTCCTGGGTCGCCGGTTAGGGTCTGGGGCGTGAGTGGAGGGGTGGACGAACTCGAAGCGTCACGTGACGTTTCGACCCGCGTACGACGGAACGGTCCTGTACTGCACTGCGGGTGGTGTGGACGGCGGGTCGAGCAGGGGAGCACGGGGCGTCGGCGCCGTTACTGCGGGCAGTCGTGCCGCCAGCGCGCCTACGAGCGTCGCGTCGCCGTGCAGCGAAGCGGATTGCCCGAGGACTCCGTCGTGTTGTCCGACGCCGAACTGGCCGCGCTGCAGGACCGGTTGTTCCAGTTGCGGTGCGCCGCCGAGGACGTCGTGACGGCCGCCGACGACGGCGCGGACGCCGACGAACTCCGCCGGATGGCGCTCGAACTCGCCGAGACCGCTCGCGACCTGGAACGGCTCCGCTGACCCGTCCTCAACGCGGCGGGTATTGCGCCGGCCCGGTCTGGCCGGGCCGGTGGTAGCACCACGGCCGGTGCACTCCGGACGTGCGCATGGCCAATGCGCCGATAATGCACATTATGTCAAGTAATATCCACGGGCTCTCCCCGAAGGCGGCGCTTGCGGGCCTCACACTTCTGCCGTCCGCCGTCGCCTGATCGGTGCGTTCCCGCCACCCGTCCGAGTCAATCCCGCGTCCGTCCACGCTGGAGCGGCGAGCATGGAGCCATCTTTCGGATGTGCGCGAAGGGATTCCGCGATGGTCACCACGCTCCAGACCCGCTGGCGACGCCTGCGCCGGCACCGTCCGCCCACCGCGTGGGCCGACGCGGACGATCTGGACAACCTGGCCTTCGACCCGCCCCGGGACGCACTCTCCGACACCAGCGCCTGTCCCCTGGCCGACGCGTGCGACGGGTGCGGCGCCGTGACGGACCTGCGCGTCGTCGCGTCGGTGTTCAGCGGTCCGGACGGCTTCGAGGCGGCCTGCGCCACGGTGTGCCCGCGTTGCGCGGGCCGCCCCTTCCTGTTCCTGCTCACCGACTGGGAGTTGCAGCTGGCGTTCGACGCGCACAGCACGCACCTGTTCCGCTGACTTCCCGGACGGCACAGCGCGAAGTCCTCAGACGTCTGCGGTGCTACCGTTCGCGCCATGACGGAGCTGCGCCGTGGACCGGTCGTGCCCCAGGTGGCGAACCTGCTGCGGCAGCGCCTGCACACCGGTCACTGGGTACCCGGCGACCGGCTGCCCAACGAGGTGGCGCTGGCCGCGGAATTCGGCGTCGGTCGGTCGTCGGTGCGGGAAGCGGTGCGCCTGCTGGTGCAGGACGGACTGCTCGACGTCCGGCACGGCTCGGGCACGTTCGTCGCGGAGGCGCGGCCGGGCACCGGTGACGTGCGGCAGCTCGTGCGGCGCGCGCGGGTGCTCGAGGTGTACGAGGTGCGCCGGGCGCTGGAGGTGGAGGCCGCGCGGTTGGCGGCCCAGCGGGTGCGTCCCGAGGACGTCGAGCGGCTCCGCGCCACCCTCGCCGCGCGGCAGGACCACCGGGACGGCGACCCTGCGGTGTTCGTCGACGCCGATCTGGCGTTCCACCGCGCGATCGTGGAGCTGTCCGGCAACGCGTTGCTGCTGAGCCTGTTCGGGGCTGCCGAGCCGGTGTTGCGGGAGATCCTCACCGACCTGGTCCGCCACGAAACCGGTCTGCCGGACTCCTCCCCCGCACACGCCGCTCTGCTCGACGCGCTCGCCCGGGGCGACGCCGACGCGGCCGTGGCGGCGACGGTGGCGAACCTGGAGCCGGTGTTGCGCGGGATCCGGTCGGCGGTCGGCTGAGCCGGCGAGCACCTCGGCCGTGGACACGAACGCGATGCCCATTGCGGGCAGTTCCTGGCCGGCGGCCGCGGTCCAGCCGGAGATCGCGTCGCGCACCGCGACGGTCGGAAGTCGTGTGCGGTCGCCTCGACGAGCGTCGAGCGCGGGAGCTTCGGGCAGGTGGCGCCCGCGATCACCACGGTGGTCACGCCGTCCAGGTGTTCGGTCCAGCGCGTGCCGAGGAACGTCCTCCACCGCGGCTTGGGCATGGCGTACTCCCCCGGCCGGAACTGCTGGAACCCGCCCGCCAGCAGCGCCCGGTCCGGTGCCCGCGGGGATCGCGGTGCGCCGGCACGGCGTGCACCACCGGCTCACCCGGCGCCGAGGAACGCGGCGGTGAGGCGGCGCACCGCGAGCAGGATCGCGCGGGTGCCGGGATGTCGAGGGAGTCCCGTTGCGGGTCGAGGGTGAGCAGGGCGCGGCGGAAGGCCCGCAGGAGCCGGAACCGGGGCACACCGGCGAGTTCGTCGAGGCTCGGGGTGCGGTGGAGGGCGGACAGGCGTGCGGGGTGGGTGTGTGGAACCGGGGCGGGTGGACGTAGCACACGCGGTAGCCCAGCTCTCGGGGACGGCGGGACGTCCGGCGTACAGGGTGCCGCCGCGGTAGCGGATGGTTTCGACGCCGCGTTCGACGCCGGCGATGGCGTACTCGGCGTGCGGCGGACGTTCGCGGGTCCGCAGCGGTGCTCGACGTGCTCAGCCATGCCGGGCGACGATCGCGGTGGCGTCGAGGTCGGCGGAGGTGGCCACGTGCGCGGACAGCCCGGCCGCGGTCGCGGCGTCCAGCAGGTGCGGGGCTTGCCGTTCGCTCGACTCGACGAACAGGTGCCCGCCGGGTGCGAGCCAGCCGGGGGCGCCGGCGACGACGCGGCGGGCGATGTCGAGGCCGTCGGCACCGCCGTCCAGCGCGAGGCGTGGTTCGTGCAGCCGGGCTTCGGGTGGCATGAGCGCGACCGCGCCGGTGGGTACGTAGGGGGCGTTGGCGATCAGCAGATCCACCCGGCCGCGGAGCCGGGTGGGCAGCGCGTCGTACAGGTCGCCTTCGTGGGCGGCGTGCGCGGTGCCGAGGTTGCGGCGGGCGCAGCGGACGGCGTTCGGGTCCAGATCGGCGGCGTGCAGTTCGGCGAGGTCGAGTTCGGCGGCGAGCGCCGCCCCGGCCGCGCCCGAGCCGCAGCACAGGTCCACGACGACGGGGTGGACCGGGGCGAGCCGCACCGCTTGGTCGACGAGCAGTTCGGTGCGGCGGCGCGGGACGAACACGCCGGGTTCGACGTGGATGCGCCTGCCGCGGAACTCGGCCCAGCCGAGCAGGTGTTCCAGGGGTTCACCCGCCACCCGCCGGTCCGCGAGGGTGGCGAGTTCGCGCGCGTCGCGGGCGGCGGCCAGCAGGAGTCGGGCTTCGTCCTCGGCGAACACGCAGCCCGCTGCGCGCAGGCGGGTGGTCAGGTGTGTTCCGGTGTGCGGTGCCATGGGAGCGCCTTCGTGGTGGGGCGGGCGCTCGCGGCTCATCCGGTGTGGGAGCCGCGGAGAGGGAGCACCCGGGTTGCGGTCGTGGAAACGGGTCTCACCTCCGCTGTTCGTCGTGCCGACGACCTTAGCGGTTCGGCGGTGGCGCACGGGGGCGACCCGGTCCGTGGTCAGAAGCTCGAAAGCTGATCGGTAGCGCCGCTAGAATCAGCGGTGATGGAACTGCGGCAGCTCGAGTACTTCGTCACCGTCGCCGAGGAGGGGAACTTCACCCGCGCTGCGCAGCGGGTGCACGTCGCCCAACCCGGGGTGTCCGCGCAGATCAGACGGCTGGAGCGGGAACTGGGCCACCAGCTGCTGGACCGGTCCGGCCGCACCGTCCGCACGACCGAGGTCGGCGCGGCCGTGTTGCCCTACGCCCGCGCGGCACTCGCCGCCGTCGCCGGGGCGAGGCTGGTCGCCGACGAGTTCCGCGGCCTGCTGCGCGGTCGCGTCGCGTTCGGCATGGTGACCTCGCACCAGTTCGACGTGCCCGGTCTGCTCGCCGGCTTCCACGACGACCACCCCGACGTGGAGATCACTCTGGTCGAGGACCGCTCCGGCGCGCTGACCGACGGGGTGCGCACCGGACGTCTCGACGCCGCGATCATCAGTCTCGCCCCCGGCGTGCGCCCGGCGGACCTGGACGTCGCCGTGCTCACCGATGAGGCGATCGTCGCCGCCGTCCGCCGCGACGACGAGTGGTCCGACCGCACCGCGGTGCCGCTGGAGACGCTGCGGACCCGCCCGTTGATCAGCTTGCCGGAGGGCACCGGCCTGCGGGCACGGCTGGACCGGGCGTTCGCCGAGCGGGGCCTGCACCCCCGCATTGGGTTCGAGGCCGGGCATCCGGGCGTGCTGGCCGATCTCGCCGCGCGCGGGCTCGGCGTCGCGATCCTGCCCGAATCGGTCCCCGCCGGCCGCGACGACCTGCATGCGCTCGAGATCAGCGATCCGCCGCTGCGGGGCTGTCTGGCCCTGGTGTGGCGGGCGGCGGGCCCGGTGACCCCGGCGGCGCGGGTGTTCCTCGACCGCGCCCGCGCCACCCTGCCATGACCCCCCACCCCAGTACGCCCAGCCACACCACGGCCAGCGCGATCCCCAGCCCGGCGCCGTAGTCGCGATCGGCCAGCCCCGGGTTCGGCAGGCCCGCGTGGGCGCGCCACAGAGCGGGCACGGCGAGCAGACCGAGCAGCAGGGAGAACGCGGCACCCACTCGCACCGGGGCGCGCCAAGGCCGCGGCAGCACCCGGGTCAGCAGAAGCCCCACCACGGCCGCGACCGGCGCGAACACGGCGTCGTGCAGCACCGGACCGCCCACGAGGTACAGCAACGCCGTACGGGTCTGCGGGAGCGAGCCGGCCGCGAAGCGTGCGAACAGGACCGCACCCCACACGAGCGCGGCCAGCCCGGGAAGGGCGATCAGCACTCGGCGGATCACGCGAGCACCTCGATCCGGCCCACCCACTTTGTCTGCAGCACGCCAGGGCGGTTCGGTGCGATGACCCGGCACGGGTAGCCGTGGTCGGGTGCGAGGGGTGCGCCGTTCATCTCCAGGGCCAGCAGTGTCAGCGGGTCGCGCGTGTGCACGCCGGGCAGCGTGCTCACCGAGTACGGTGATCCGCGCTCCAGCGACAGCACCCGCACCGGCACCCCCGGTGGCGCGCCGACGGCGCGCAGCAGATCGGCCACCGCGACACCGGACCACGTGGCCGACGCGTTCCAGCCCTCGACGCACGCGATCGGCAGCTCCGCCGTGGTCCGCGGCAGCCTGCGTAACTCGTCGAGCGTGAACCGGTGCGCGCCCGCGGCGGTGCGCACCTCCAGGTTCCAGTCCGGATCGGTCACCGCGGCGAGGACACCGGCGTGCTCGGCGGTGCGGTTGACGGGCACCCCGGTCGCCGACCGCGTCGCCAGCACCGAGATCCCGCGCAGGAACGGGATCGTGCTGCCCGCGGTGGCCAGGGTCGCGATCCCGGCTCCCGCCCACGTCGCACGCAGGAAGCCGCGTCGGGACAGCCCGCCGGGGCCCGCCACCGGGTCCGGCTTCTCCCCCAGGCCCGCGCGGATCACCGGCAGTTTCACCGCCACGTGCACCACGACCGATCCGATCGACACCCAGGCGAGTGCGAAGTGGACGGAGGGGAAGTAGAAGGGCCACGGGTAGTTCTGGAAGACGTTGAACAGGCCGGTCACCAGCTGGCAGAACGCGGAGGCCGACAGCACCAGGATCGACGCTCGTTCCAGCGCGTGCACCGGTGAACGCAGCACCGGCCGCCCGAACAGCTTCGGGTAGACGCTCCACAGCTTGGCCAGCAGCAGCGGGATCGCCGCGATCCCGGAGATCACGTGCAGGCCCTGCGTGACCCGGTAGAGCCCGGTCGGGCGGCTCGGCCACGCGAACCACGACGGCGGGTGCTGGATCAGGTGGCTGAGCACGCCGGTGACGAAGCAGACCGCGAACGCCACCCCCAGCCACACGCCGATCCGCGCGGTCACCGTCCGGTGGTGTGCGGGCGCGCGGAAGTCCTTCTCGCGCGGCGGCCGCGGACGACGGCTGTCCACTGTGGTGCGTTCGGTCACGGCACCGACGCTAGGACCGCGCGGTGCCGGGCAGAAGTGCCGGCGGGCTTACCGAACTGTGACGACGCGGCCTGCGGTCTCGCTATGGTGGAAGCATGCCCACGTCAGCGGCGCGGATGCGCGCCGACGCCCGCGACAACCGCAGGCGGATCCTGGACGCCGCGCGGCACGCCTTCGCCGACCGCGGCCGCGACGTCCCGCTCGCCGCGATCGCCCGCCGGGCCGGGGTGGGCACCGCCACCGTCTACCGGCACTTCCCGTCGCGTCGCGACCTGGTGACCGCCGTCGTGGCGCACCAGATGGAGGGGTGCCTGCGCCACCTGGCCGACGGACTGGCCGACCCCGACGCGTGGCGCGGTTTCCGCACGGTGATCGGCACCCTCAGCGCGGAGCACGCCACCGGCCACGGCGTCACCGCCGACATGGTGGAGCTGTGCGAGGCCGACCCGGAGTTCGATCGGCACCGCAAGCGCGCCGAACGCGACTTCGCCGAACTGGTGCGCCGCGCGAAGGCCACCGGGCGGTTGCGGGCCGATTTCACCCGCGACGACCTGACCCTGCTGCTGATGACCAGCAGCGGGATCACTGCAGCCTCCCCGGAGGCCGCGGTCGCCGCCTCCCGCAGGCTCACCGGGATGCTGCTGCAGTCGCTGCAGTCCGATGCGCCACTGCCGCCACCCGCTCCGCTCGGCCCCTACCACGTCCGTGGAGGAAGCGATGTCCGATGACCTCGCCGCCTGGCGGCCCACCGACACCGACCTGTTCACCACCTATGGTGATGCGTTCGTGCCGCGTCGCCGTGAGCAGATCGCCACGGTCACCGACCTGCTTGCCGATCTCCCCAGCCCGCACGTGCTCGACCTGTGCTGCGGGGAGGGTCTGCTGTCCGAGGAGTACCTGAGTCGTACCGGCGTCGGACGCGTGACCCTGCTTGACGGGTCGTCGGAGATGCTGGACAAGGCCGCTGCGCGGTTGGCCCGCTTCGCCGGCCGGTGGGACCGGGTCGACGCCGACATCCACGACCGGGAATGGCGACGTGGCGCGTACGGCGGGGTGATGACCTCGCTCGCCGTGCACCACCTCGACGGCCCCGGCAAGCGCGCGCTCTACCGCGACCTGCGCGACGTGCTCGTGCCCGGCGGGGTGTTCGTGATGGCCGACCTGATCGAGCCCGCAGGCGCGCGAGCCAGGAACCTCGCGACGGTGCGCTGGGACCGCGCGGTGCGCGAGGCGGGCGGCGCGGCGGCGTTCGCCGCGTTCTCCGAGTCGGAGTGGAACTACTTCCGGTTGCCGGGCCCCGACCCGGTCGACACGCCCTCCTCGGTGGCCGAGAACCTCGCCTGGCTGGGCGGGGCGGGGTTCACCGGCGTCGACGTGGTGTGGTTGCAGGCCGGTCACGCGATCTTCACCGCCACCCGGCCCTGACCGGTGCCGGGTGGCGGCGGGCTCGTCGTCTACCGCGCCGCGATCATGCGGCCGTAGACCTCCGCGACCGCGGTGAACGCGGCTTTCGGTTCCCAGGTCTGGTCCTCGCGCACCTTCACCACGCCGTAGCTGGCGCGGTCCAGATCGGCGCGCGGGTCGGCGCGGTGCACGTGGTCGTAGAGGGCGAAGGTGAACACGAACGCGGCGTCCACCCCGCCGTCGTCGAAGATCGCGAGCAGTTCGCGCACGTAGCCGGCCTGTCCGGGTTCGTCGCGGGCGTGCTCGCCGGTGAGCCGGACCGGGACGCCGTGCTGGTCGTACTCGACGATGGTGAGTCCTTCCGCCCCGCGCTCGGGCGCGCCCGCGAACGTCGCGGAACCGAACTCGGTGATCGCGACCGGCTTGTCCTGCGCGACGAGCTGCCGCACCCCGTCGGCGAAGCGGTCGGCGATCGCGGCCGAGCGGTACAGGTCGACCGACACGATGTCGAAGGGGGTCCAGTCGATACGTTCCAAGGGCACCGACGCGTAGGTCACCGGGCCACCGAACCGGTCGCGGATGAGCGTGACGGCCTGGGTGAGGACGTCGTTGACGCGTGCGCTGACGGTGCCGAGGTGCTCGCGCAGCGCGGCGGAGTCGCGGAGCACGGCGATGCGATCGTCGGTGCTGTCGCCGGGCAGGAATCCCGGGTTCATCAGGCTCAGTTCGGCGCCTGCGACGAACACGACCTGTGCGCCGCGCCGCCGCAGCTGTTCGGCGCGGGCGGCGCAGTCGGCGAACAGGGCCAGCATCTCGTCGGTGGTCAGTTCGAGCGGGTAGGGCGAGAACCAGACCTCGAGGCCGAGGTCGGCGGCGAGGTCGGCCGTGGCCTCGAGCCGCCCGGGATCGCCGCCCATCACGCGGACCGCGTTGCAGTGCAGCTCGTCGCGGATGACGCGCAGGTCGCGCGCGACGTCCTCGAGGTCGAAGTGGGGGCGCGAGGTGTGTCCGTGGCGGACGAATCCGGTGTCGTAGCTGATGCCGCGGGTTTTCATGGTGCCGCCTTCGTGGTGAGGGAACCTTACGGTACTTCAAGTACCTTAATGTGAGGGTAGCCTATCGGGCTCACGTGCCGGTATCGGTACCATCCGTCCCCATGGAAGAGCGGACACGACGCCGGGGCGCGGTGCTGGACGAGGCGATCCTGCGGGCCGCGACCGAGGAGCTGAGCGAGTCCGGGTTCACCGGGTTGACCATGGACCGGGTCGCCGTCCGCGCCGGGACGAACAAGAACGCGCTCTACCGGCGGTGGCCGAACCGGCTGGCGCTGGGGATCGCGGCCTACCGGCGGTTGGCGGGCGCGGTGCATCCGCCGGACACCGGGAGCCTGCGCGAGGACGCGCTCGAACTGTTGCGCGCGGCGAACCGGCACTGGAGCTCACCCCTCGGGCGGATCCTGCAGGAGCTGATGGCGGCGGCCGGAGGTGCCGCAGAGGTGCTGGAGCAGTTGCGGGACCGGTCCGGGGACGGGACGGCCGCGCAGTGGCTGACGGTGCTGGGCCGTGCGGTCGCCCGCGGCGAGGTGGCGCCGGAGGCGTTGCACCCCCGGGTGGCGACGGTGGCGATCGTGCTGCTGCGCAACGAGTTCGTGGTGCGCGGGGTCCCCACGGCGCCGGACGACGTGCTGGTCGAGATCGTCGACGAGGTGTTCCTGCCCCTGGTGCGGCGCCGCGCCCCGCTCGGCGCGGACGTGGACCGCACGCACCCTAGCTGAACGCGACCACCCACGGCGCGATCGCGAGCACCACCAGCGCCGCGACGTTCGTGCGCCGGTAGTGCGCCAGCAGCGCCACGAGCTCGCGCAGGAACGCGCTCGGCAGGAAGTACATCGCCGTGGGGGCACCCACCACCGCCATGTCCAGGTGCCGCCGCCGGGCGATCACCGCCGTGCGGAACACGTGGTAGTTGTTCGTCACCGCCACGATCCGGCCCCGCAGACCGCGCTGGGTCAGCAGGTCGGCGCTGAGCCGCAGGTTGTCCTCCGTGGTGAGCGCCTCCTCCTCGAGCAGCACCCGGTCGGCGGGTACCCCGGCGTCGAGCAGGTGCGCCCGCATCGCCGCGGCCTCCGTGGTGCTCTCCCCCGGTCCGGACGCGCCGGACACCACCAGAACCGGACCGCGACCACCGCGCGCGGCCCGCCGGTACAGCCGCAGCGCGGCGTCCAGCCTGCTCGCCAGCAACGGCGGCACCGCCTCTCCCCGCAGACCGGCCCCGGGCACCACGATCGCGGCGACCCGGCGCGGCCGGGTGAGCCTGCCGTAGAGCAGCGCGTACCCGAGCAGACACAGCGCGAGGAACACGACGTAGGCCACCACCAGCCCCACCGAGGCCGCCGCCGCGCCGACCCAACGCCCGGGGTGCGGCCCGATGACGGTGAACACCGCCACGCACCCGGCCAACCCGAGCCCCGCCAGCAATGACAGCAGGTTGGCCAGGCGCCGCCGCTCCCGCTGCCACATCAGGACCCCGTTGACGATCAACGCGACCGGCAGGACCACCGACACCGCCACCACCAGCACCCCTGTCGCGATCCGCAGCGCGAGACCCAGCCACGGCACCCGGTCCGCCAGCGCGATCAGCAGCAGCACGGCCGACAGGATCGCGACGCCCAGCCACACGGCGTTGCCCAGCCTGCGCGGCTCACGGCCGACGCGGACCAGGAACACCGCGAACGCCACCGCTGTGGTCACCGTGAAGAGCACGCCCACGCCCGCCTCCTGCCGGTCCGGGGCGGTCATTGAACCACCGGCCGCTCAACGCGGCCGCAGCGCGTCCAGGACGAGGTCGAACAGGCGGTCGGCCTGCTCCGGCGTCGGCATGGCCAGCAGCGCCCCGAGGACCATGAGGGTGACGTCGCCAGGATCGACATCCGCGCGCAACGACCCGCTCTCGGCTCCCGCGGACAGGAACGCGCCGAGCGCCCCGGTGATGCGTTCGCGCGTGGTCGGCGTCGCGATCGTGCCCGACGCCCAGCCCGCGCGCAGCGTGTCCACCATCCCGCGCTTGGTCGCGACGAACTCGGCGTACCGGTTCAGCCAGGCGCGCAGGGCGACCGAGGGTGGCAGCTCGGCCAGCAGAGCATCCGCGCTGGCGGTGACGTCGTCCAGCTCGGCGCCGTACACGGCCTCCACCAGCGCCTCCCGCGTCGGGAAGTGCCGGTAGAGCGTGCCGATCCCCACGCCGGCCGCGCGGGCGACCGCCTCCAGGGACACCGGCGCGGCGGAGCCGGCGAACGCGGCGCGAGCAGCCGCGAGCAACTTCTCGCGGTTGCGGCGCGCGTCAGAACGGGCGGGTCGGGCGTCTGCGGACAAAACGGAGGCTCCTCCGGTTGTGCTAGGTTCGACCTTAACGGAGGATCCTCCGTTTCCCTTCCATCATCGCACGAGGGCGGACACATGACTTCCTCTCCACTCGCCGGACGGCTCATCCCGCGCGTCGGGTACGGCGCCATGCAGCTCGAGCGCGTCGACCGCACCGCAGGCACCGCATTGCTGCGGCGCGCCGTCCAGCTCGGCGTGCGGCACATCGACACCGCGCAGTTCTACGGGAACGGCCACGTCAACAACCTGCTGCGCGACGCCGTCGGCGACGACGTGCTGATCGCCAGCAAGGTCGGCGCGGACCCCAACCCCGGCGGCCCGGTTCCGCTGCGCCCGGCGCAACGCCCCGAGCAGCTGCGCGCGAGCGTCGAGGCCAACCTGGACAGTCTCGGGGTGGAACGGATCCCGCTGGTCAACCTGCGCCGCCTGGACACCGGCCCCGGCCTGCGCGCCGAGGGCGACCAGCTGGTCGACCTCGACGACCAGCTCGCCACCCTGACCGCGCTGCGGGACGAGGGCAAGATCGGCGCGATCGGCCTGAGCGCGGTGACGATCGACGGGCTGCGCCGTGCCCTGCCCGCCGGGATCGCCTGCGTGCAGAACTCCTACAGCCTCGTCGCCCGCGACGCCGAGGAGCTGCTCGAACTCTGCCGCGCCGAGGGCATCGCGTGGGTGCCGTTCTTTCCCCTCGGTGGCGCGTTCCCCGGGATGCCCAAAGTGACCGACGAGCCCGCCGTCCGCGAGGCGGCGGTGCGGCTCGGCGTCACCCCGGCACAGGTCGGGCTCGCCTGGCTGCTGCACCACGCGCCGAACGTGCACCTGATCCCGGGCACGGCCGATCCCGCACACCTCGACGCCAACGTCGCGGCCGGCGGGATCACCCTCGACGCGGCGACCCTCGCCGCACTGGACGCCGTGCCGACACGGCCGCAGGAAATCCCGCTCGGGTAGCGGGGTCCGCACGGCGCGGCGGCGACGTCGGCCGCCGACAGCAGCGTCGCCGCCGCCAGACACCCCCACAGCACACCCGGACCACCCGTGGCCAGTGCCGTGATCACCGACGGGGACACGGCCAGCCCGAACCCCGCGGACATCTGGAGCCGGGACAGGGCGCGCCCCAGGACGGGCGCCGGGGGGCGAGGGTGGTGACCAGCGCGGTGGCGCTGCCCGCGTCGAGGATCTCGCCCAGCGTGCAGACCACCGACACCGCCACCACCGGGGCGCCCCAGCCGCGCCCCCGCGACGTGGCCCCCAGGAACCCGAGGCAGGACGCGGTGATCACCACCCCGGCGACGGCTGGCACCCGCCGCCGGGGAACCGGGACACCAGGACCGTGACCGGCACCTGCCCGGTGACCACCAGCACCGTGTTGATCACGAAGGTCGGACCGGACCACACCGGTGAGGCGTGCACCTGGGGCACCAGCACCAGCGGGATCGCGACCTCGGGCACGTTGAGGCAGAACACGGAGACCGCGTTGGCGGCCGGCAGCGCGGCCATCCGGGGCGCGGGCTGCGCGCCCGTGTCCCCGTCCGCGGGGTCGGCGCGCACCTGGACCGACCAGGCCAGAACCGCCGCGACGAGGTAGGCGACCCCGGTGACGGCCGCCAGCA
>Ga0164243_10001099_pt1 | contig 46762 bp, 47 predicted proteins | sample OricompcompostOP_FD_108781 | JGI IMG/M metagenome (GOLD analysis project Ga0164243, IMG submission 108781) | Organic Plus compost microbial communities from Emeryville, California, USA - Original compost - Organic plus compost (OP) | ecosystem: Engineered > Solid waste > Mixed feedstock >...
CGCGCCATGTCCCGAGCATAGGCCTGCGGACGCACTCGCGACAGCCCCTTGGACGCCTCCCCCGGACACACGAAAGCCCCGGTCGGACCGGGGCTTCTCGTGGCGGAGACGGAGGGATTTGAAATCGCGCCGATGACGACCGGGCTGATTGAACCCGCGCGAATCCAGGCATTCTGACGTCGCAGATCCCTGCTTCGATCAGGTGACCGAGATTCAATTCGTGGCAGAAACGTGGCGCGACTCGCCCACGCCAGAGTGCGGCGCCGCCAGCAGCACAAGCGAGCAGTCGTCATGCGTCCTTGGCACGATCACGTCCCTGAGAGTCGCCTCAAGCTGCTCCTGCATCACCTCGCGGGGCAGGCTTCGGCAAGCTTCGAGGAGCTTGGAGCATGCAGGCGCGAGCGTTCGGGTGCGCTTCTGATATAGGGACGCCTCGGGCCCATCGGACATCAGGATGAAGCCCGAGATTGTTCGCGCTTTGTTCTCAAGACGGCCGCGATAGATGCGAAGTGCGCCTGCGGCGCTACGCGACGTGATGAACACAGTCTCGTTCGCGAACTCGCCGTTGTCTGGTCGACCGAGCGGACGCCCCACCCTGCGACCGTTAGGCAGGACAACCTCCGTACCCAGTACGCCGTCGCCCAAGTGCAGTGCGACGAACCGCTCGTCCTGAACAGCGACGAGCACGAGCGTCGAGGCTAAGTCGCGGACCTCGCACGCCACACGGGGATCTGTTTCGCGGAGCGGAAGTCCCAGTCGCTCGCGGTCACTGTCAGCGACGTCAACGCCAGCCGCCGCGGCCTCAGATAACACAGATTGGAGTTGACCGACCACCTCGAGGCGAATCGTCCCAAGGTTGTTGGTCGCTTTGAAGATTCGGTCGAACTCATGAGCGACGATCTCTGAGGCCGCCTCAACCAGTATCTCAGCGCCGTAGTGAGACAGTCGCGCCGACCCTGCCCCGTCCGCGAGCGCGCCAATCGCCGTTCCATTCGGGAACCTCACGAAGTTCACCTGGTCCTGACACGGGACACCCGCGTCCAGGTGGGACCTTCCCTGACATCGCGCCCATGCGGCATGCCACGAACGTTCTACTGGAAGACCGCTACCGCCGCTCGGTACGAGCTCCTGAGTGGCGGGGGCGACTTCTAGAGTTTGAACGTCGCCCACGACTGGATTCCTGGAGCATCGAATTCGACGCCGTCACCCGGGGTCGACTGGGAGACGCGCGAAACCGAAGCGCTCAGCCAAGAAAAGAACGACTGGAAGTTGAGCCCCTGCAGCTTGAATGCAGGTCGCCCACCGGGAGCGAATCGGTTCAGCGTAGACATATCAGCGCCGTCGCCGATGCCGATTGGGAAGACAACGAGCTTCCTGTCGCTGGCAAGCTGCTGAACCCGGCTGATCTGCGTGCTCAGAACGGCGGAGGACCCTGTCGGCTGGCCATCAGTCATCAGGACGAGCCACGGCTGGTAGTAGTCGATGCCGTTGTCCTTATACTCCTGCTTTCGCTGCTCCAACAGGTCGAGCGACAGCTGAACTGCTTCCCCGAGAGGGGTGTCACCGGAGGCTTGAAGCACGGGCGCGTGGGGGTGAGTTGCCACAGTCTGGAAGTCGGTCTCCTTCTGCGCGGGGCCGAACGTGACGATGCTGATTTCAGCTGAGAACCTCGCGATCTCGTCATCGTTGATGGCCTTGTAGAACGAAGCGACGCCTGCGTTGAGTTCCTCGATCGGCGCTCCGGACATTGAGTAGGAGCAGTCGAGGCAAAGGCTGATTGCCACGCGCGCGGTTGGATTGTCTACAAGATCGTCAAGCCCGATCAGGCTGGCAGCGGCCATTGGTGCTCCTTCTTTCGTCGTGAAACGAGTTACCTGCCGCCGGATGCGAGGGCAGAAATGATGATGATCGCGAGGGTGATGGCAATGCCCCAGCCGGCGATGGCACCCCAGGGAGCGGTGCTCTTGGGGGACGACGGCGCTGCGCTGCTTGCTGTGATCTTCGAGGATGCCGCCACCTTGCCTCCAGAGCTCGTCGGATACTTGGGCCCGAGGCGCTTCACTTCTACATAGCAGCGGCGGCAGTAGCCGCTCCGCTCGTCGTGCATCCACTTAGCGGCAACATAGCCACACTTCCGGCACCCGACGTTCCTCCAGCAATCATCGCAGTACTCGGATGAGCGCCCGCGTGACGACGTGAAGGTTCGACGGCAGGATGGGTTCTTGCACCGAAGAGTCTGCGGTGATGCACTCACGATTGGACGACTCGCGGATACCGTCGACTGATACCCATGGGAACGGGACGCGGTCGCCCCCGAGGGACGCTTGAGGTGTTGATCGCAGAAGATGTAGAGGTTTTCTTCGGTTGGGATGAATCGACGCCCGCACCCATCCGCCTTGCACTTCTTCATCTTCCGTCGCGTGGGGAAGATGTCCATTGCCATGGGATCGTTGCTCAGCATGTTGCTTGCGCTCTTCAGATAGGCCGAGAACAGGGCGTGCCACTCGGCCGCGGAATAGCGATTCGCTGGCGCAAAGTGTGGCTCGCCGCGCTTGAACGTCTCGTAGAAGGCACGCCGAACCCTGAAAGTCGTGTGGTTCCAGATGAAACCCCACCGACCCGGAGGGAGGGTGTCGTCCCCTCCTTCGTACGCAAATGCGCCGGTCCGGATGTTCTCGACGGGTGTGCTTCCCCCGACTGCCGAGTAAGGTGCCTTGCCTGGCAGCATGATCATGAAGAGCAGGGTGGCGATGGCGAAGTTCTCCATCTCCTGCGTGCGGAGGAATGTCTTGAAGTCCTTGCCGCTTACCTCGGGGGGCGTGAAGTGCGGTGTCCCCACTGGGCAGGGGTAGCCCTCGATCTGATAGCTGTCGCAGTCGACGAAGTACACTTCGGTGGGAGAAACCACGAGGATGTTGGCAGCATTGATGTCTCCCAGGATCACGCGTCGGTCGTTCAGGTACCGGATCTTGTCGAGGATGGTCAGGCAGAGTTGAATCGTGTCTTTCCGAGTCCATCTCGGGAACTTCCTCAGCAGGAGCTGAGGTACGAATACTGACCGACTCAGTTCCACACCTTTGGCCTCGGGCATGAGGTACCCGACGAACTCGTTCGCCGAGTTGTAAAGGATGGCTTCTGGGAAACAGACTCCCTTGTAGCGGATCGGGCGGGCGATCATTGCTCTCAGCTTCTCGAGACGATCGCTGGTCAGCTTGTCACGCTTGTAGATCTTCGCCACATAGCCGGCAACGTCAGTCTGAAAGACCGACCCTTCGCCGCCCTCAGCGAGCTTCACCGTCAGCTGAACTTGGACACGATTGTTGCCATCATCAGCCGACACTCGAGTGCCGGCACGCGCCCCCTTCGCAACACGCTCACCCGGCAGTTCGCCGGCGAGGGTGAGAGGCTTTCCCGGAGCGGCGAGCCGGGTGATGTGTGCGAATCGCTGCGCTTCGGGGATGGTGGTACTCACGACCTACCGCTCTTTGCTCGTTCCCACCAGGCCTTCGCTGGTGGCTCTGTTTCTGCGACAGACCAGGTCGACGTGCCCGCCCGATTGACGCTTGCGAGAGCTCGCGGTGGCCCTGCAGGACCACCTCTGTCAGATACTGCTTCGACGCGACCGCTCGCTGCCACCCTCCGGACGTCCATCGTCTGTCCCTCTCGTGGGCGGACGGATTCGAACGCGACGATCTTGAGCAGATCGTTCGCCAACGCCCGATCCTGGGTGACGAACACAAGGTTCGCTTGCGTCCGGAACTTCAAGGCGACAGACAGAAGGACCGCGTCGGCAAACGGATCGTTGCTGTCGCCGACGACCTCGACTGTCCCAGCCTTGATCAGCGGTGCGAGCTTCTCGAGAACGTACTTCGAGCGGTCCGCCAGTTCCCGCCTCACCGTCGACTTCGAGTGCTTGACGAGTTCCTGGTAGTTCCGTGCTGTGAGCACCAGACGGCCGTTGGTCGCGAGCCTCGCGACTTCGCCGTCCCAAAACACCTCTTCCTTGCGGAAGTCGTGGGTGATGGCTCGACCACTGCGGTCGTCGCCCTTCCAACATGAGACGAGAAGGCTCGAGGTATCGAGGAAAACGAGGGTCTTGCGAGTACTCACCTAGCCTCGACAATCTCGCGGACGAACTCGATGAGGGCGTCGATGTGGGCAGAGCTCGTGGCCCCGAGTTCCTCGGGCGCGCGGCGCTTGAGCTCAAGCAGCTGACTGATGATTTCGAAGTAGTCGAGCGACTCATAGCCGCGCGCGTAGTCGATGAGGAACTTGACCCCTTCGAACTCCGTCTCGGAGATGTCGAACGCGTTCTCGTACTTCGCATCCGCCTTCATCGCGCGAGGCATGAGGCTGGCGATCTCGTTGAGCACGCGCTGGGTGAAGGTACCTACGCCGAAGTCTGACTTCGTGGCGCTTGCAGAGTTGCCGCGTTCAAGGCTCTCGTCCAAGTCCTCGATGTGGTTAGGTCGCCGCTCGTGCCTGTCTGCCGCGTCTTCGGTGGTGGCGTCAAGCTCTCCCATAGCACCAGCCTTGCGCGGCGCTTCGGCGTCCACTGAGAGACTTTCAACCGCGCCGGCGCCGGGCAACTCCCCACCAAAGATCGGAGCCTCGTCGAGGGTATCGACGGGAACGTCGACCGTCACGTTGGACTCCCTCTGATCATCGCTTGGAACCACCCACCCAGCGATCTTGGTCATTCGATTGCCCTCTGCGGTGGAGCTTCCGTACGGCGGATGGTCGACGGGCCGCTGGACCTTCCTCATGGGCGCTGAAGTAGCTGCGAGGGCTTTCGTCACTGCGGAAAATCCGACGATCTTCGATACCTGCTGCACCGGCGTCGGTGTAGTGGTCGCCGTCTTTGCACGCACGTTCGGCGGCTGGTCGTCGTCGAAGGCAACCCGCTGATGGAAGCGGATCTTCGAGCGATCTCGAAGCTGACGCGTGGGCACCGGCTGCTGCATCGCACCCGCATTTCGGGCGACGGACTGGAGGACTTTGCTGCGCTGTGACAACGTCGTCGGCATTTGCGCCGACTCCTGTGTGCCCCTGGCGCGGAGAGCTGCCTGCTTGCGGACGACGGCGTTGCCAATATAGGTCGCCCTGCTCAACCCATACCCGTAGAGACCCTGATTCCGACCAGTGACGACGCCAGCCGTGTGGCTCCGCCTCGACCCACTCCCCGGCTGGAATGTCCCATCCATCTTGCCTACGACCTTGTTGCCGATGTGTTGGGCGTGTGCCTTGGAGTAGCCCTTGGCCTGATACTGCCCAGCGATCTTGCCGGCGATGAAGGACTTCGTGTTTGCCGAGTACGACCTCCCAGGGTTCCGTTCCGCCGCCGAGGACGCGCTCCGGCCCGACGAGGACCGACCTTGGGCGTGTCCATTCAACGAACGTCCCGACGCGCCTCCTCCCCGCGAGCCACTGGAGGATCGGCTGGATCCCGAACTGCTCGAGTGGCCACTTCCGTAGCTACGCCCGCCGCCGGATGCGCCGCCGCTGGAGCCGCCCCGGCAGCCACCTCTACTGGACCCACCGCGGTAGCCACCGCCGCTGTACCTAGCCATCGAATTCCCCCAAGTTCGCAGACCACACATTGAGTGCTACTGTCCCAGCTTCGGGAACTTGATCTCGGTGGTGATCTTGATGCTGCTCACAGCCTCAGCAGTCCGAGTGAAGTTGCCGTTGAGCTCGATCAACGTCGGCAGGGCCTTGGCGAGGCTGAGTGCGCTTGTGATGTTGCGCTGCGATTCCTTCGTTGCATCCATCGTCAGTTGGTACCTCAGGACCGGATTCTTGCCGCGTCGCAGAGCAACCAGGGCCGTCATCGAGTGGTCGCCGACGAGATTGTGAGCACGGATGTAGTCCATGGCTTCATCCGGTTCCGGTGCGGAACCTCCGAAGTCGGTTTCGAGTTTGAGATGCGCCTCAAGCTCGGAGGCGTACTGCACGCTCGCGTCCGTCTCGACCCCGACGCCCTTGACTCCTGCTTTCACCGCGCCCCGGGTGTCAGAATTTTTCCGCTCTACCTTTGCGTCAGTGACCCTGAGCTCCTGAGCACCCAACAATGAAGCGACGACAGCAAGGTGGTGGTACTTGGCCACCGCCAACGTCTCGAGCGCTTCGGCCGCCGGCACGTAACTCTTCTCGTCGTACGGGTTCTGAACGAGCAGCGACCCGGACGCGAGCTGCCCTGATGATCGAAGGATCTCGCGGGCGGCGATGACCTCGTCTTCGTTCGCCTCGGGTGGAAGCGAGTACGGAACCACCAGGGCCTCACGGTTCTCAAGCCGCTCGACCCTGTCCGGATCATTGAAGACGGACAGATACTCCTGATCGCTCAGCACCGCAACGGACCTCGGCCATGAGCCGTTGCTGGCTCCTGGCCCGAATTCCTTCACGACCGGCTCCGGCACCGCGGATACGTCAGGCATTGCTCGCCCCGCCCGAGGTCCGCACGACCCAGATTGCCGCAAAGCCGAGGGCCGAAAGCGCGATCACTGCAATGACTCCGATCTTCATCCACAGCCGATACGCGCGTAGGGACTTGTCAGCCGCCGCGATCGCGGCCTCGATCGCGGCCCGATCGCAAAGTCGGCCAATGGCCGAGATCGTCTCCACCACTCGCCCCGCGAGAGCACTAGCGCCGGCCTGCAATTCGCTGTCGCCTATGGCGACGACAATCGGCGAACGGGATTCTGCGTCGTCTTCTGCACCCGGGAGTTCGAGCCGAACGATCCCTCGTCCGCACCGAACCTCAACGTTGCCCACACGGTGCACCTTCCCACGGAGATTCAGCGCGGTGCTCTTGTCGCGCGCCACGATAAACGCCGCGTCCTTGATCGCCACCGCCCGCCCGTCAAGCGCGGCATCAAGTCCTTGCCGGTCGAATGCTTGTGCGTATGCAACGATCATCGAACGTATTCCCCCAGACTTGCAATTAGTTTGGCGCTGTGTTCCTCAGCGCTCAAGCTACCCACGACAAGGTCCGCCTTATTGAGCTTGACGGCGCCAAGCTTTATCGGCCGCGCCTTTCGAATGCGCGACGTGAACTTCGCGGCATCCCTCGCGAAGTCCGGACTCTGGTCGGCCCAGGTCCCGACCAGAATGATCTTGGGAGCTGGTACGCCCGCTCCAGTTCTTGAAAGCCAACTCTTGAACTGGTTGAGGTCCTGTTCGACCAGGGCCACAGTCCCTCGATCGCCGCGCGCGATGAGATCGGCGCGAAACAGGTACAGCACGAAGTCCGCATCGCCGAACTCCTCATTCCACCCCTTGTAGGAGTTCTCTGGCGCCCAGCCTGGCTGATCGTGTCGCACCCGGAATCGGACAGTCTTCTTGCCGATCTGAAACTCGAAAGTTCCGCCTGTCGTTGGATCCACCGTTGTCTTCCGCGATTCGGACATATCCTCGCCCATGAGGAGCGATAGCAGTGTTGTCTTCCCGACCGCTTGACGTCCCAGGATTGCGACTCGCTTGCCTGCCCATAGTTTGTTGACTTTGCGGGCCGCCCTCACAATGTGCGGCTTCACCACAAGCGCCGCAATTGCGACTCCGGCAGCCGCGACGACCCCAACGCCCGCCTTGATCAGGTTGAAAGGAATCTGCATTCACTTCCCCCTCAGAAGCTAGCCCCTGCGCCACTTGGCAATCGAAGTTCGCGGTCGTCATCGCCCGCAGTCCTGTTCACCCTATCCAGGTTCCCGGACAACCCTTTCGCAGTCCAGGCTGGCGCATCGGGGGTCCGGCGACCTGAGCTGCTCGCGGCCGCTGGAGAACGTGACCCGTGCACCCCGGCGCGCGCTCCGACTATGCAGAACGTGCGTTCGGATAGCAGTCGGCACCGAGTCACTCGGAAGCACGCATTCCACCCAGGCCACCGCGACAACGCCCGGGCTGACTTCGATGTCGTCGGCGTCGAGATAGACGGTCGCCAGGTATGCCCGTCGCCGAGCGCGAACCGTTGCCCGCTCGCCGAACACTGGCAGCGCGCGCGGCCGCCTAGAGGTGTTCGTCATCGAGATCGCCGCGCGCCACACTTGCTCGATCACTCGATCCTCGATGACGCAGGCCGGATGCATCTCAACGCGCACATGGTCGATCACGTAGACGCGGCGAGCGCGCCGCTTCCACCACACGACCGCGACGGGGAGCGCGGTAACGCCCGCGAGCACCACCCAGATCCACACTTCCACCGCGACCACCTCCCGGGTCTACACCTCAGGCGTACCCCCGGCCTCGGACATGCGGTGGGTCAGAACTCGCCGATCGCCATACCAAGACGTAGGTAGAGGTCGGTGACCGCCTCGTTGTTCACGCGGTATTTGACCCAGACGCCCTTTCTGGATTCCCCGGGCACCGCCGGGGGATCAGCGATCACGAGGCCGGCGGCCTCGAGCTCATTGAGACGCGGCTGCACGGTCGTCGGACCGAGATCGAGGGCGTCACAGATCGGCCCCACGGTGACGTCGGGGTTCGATCGCAGGTAGCGGAGAATCGCCGCTTTCACGAGATTGCCGAGCAGCGCGATCGGATCTTGGGCGTCTTCTGAGCCCGCTGGCTGCGCGAGACGAGGCATAGGGCAATTCTCGCCCACGCGCCGCAGCAAAGTCCAGCAAAGCATCCAGTTTAGGCGTTTACTTATGCACCACACCCGTATATGGTGTGGGCATGTCGACCACGCAGAGGCCTGTTGAACCGACCACAGCAGGTTGGCCGCGCGCGGTGTCCCCCGTTCGGCGGACAGACAACATGCTGCTCGAGCGGCTAAACTCTGCGCTCGCTGGCAAACCAAGCAATGAGGCTTCCTCCACAAGCGGCGGTTACAACCGGACTATCCACAACCTTGCGTTAATTCCTTTTCCGCGAACGCCTCACGTGCTTAGGATGCGGTCACGGCGACCGTCGCGCGAGCAGAATCGTCCGTGCATGGCGGCCGTCCTGAACAATCAGGAGGGCTGACGGATGATGAGCGGGAGCTCCGGACGACGCGGTGTCGCGTGGGCGATCGTCGGCGGACTCGTCCTGATCGCCGGTGTTGCCGCGATCATCGTGAGCGCGATCGTTGCGCGGCCAGCCCCCACTCCGACGCAAGCGCCGACGTCTTCGAGCACACCCAAGCCGACTGTCCCAGACGATCCGGCCGGCGCAGTCGTCGATCCGTCAACTATCGACCGCGGATGGACGCCCGAGCCGATCACGGCGGACGCCGAGACTTACATCGCCGCGGCGCTGGCGGCAGCGTCCACGTTCGACACCACGCTGAGCACGCGCGAAGATTGGCTCGGCTACCTCGACACCTGGTTCACCCCCGACACCCGCTACACGTCGGAGGCAGATCAGCTGTCCGCGATGGAGGACTCGCAGGTCGAACTCCGGACGGGCGTCGTTCTGCCGCAGGAGGTATGGGACTCACTCGCTGGCGAGGATGGCCGCGTCGTGGCGGTGATGACCGGTGAGATCGCGTATATCCCGGTACCGGACGACATCTCGGGTGATATGTCAATCGGCACGTCGGACGTGACGCTGACGTTCACTCGTTCGGATGGCTCGGGCGGCGAAACGTCCTACGACGAGCCGGTGCGTGTGAGCGTGCAGGTGCTCTGCGGCGCAGCATCCGTGCCGGCACCTGATTCAGGTCAACAGGCAGGCGACTGCAAGGTGGTTCGCTACTTCACGGAGTCCTTGGAGCCCTGACATGGGAGCCCCGGTGGTCGCCGCAGCAGCCCTCAACACGAGGACTGGTCGGAGGATCCTGACAGGGGCACTCGTCGGCATCCTGCTTATTGCGGGATTCCTCCTCACACCTCTCGTCGCGGTGCCATTCGCGATCATCGGCGCTGCCGCGAGCACAACCGACACGAATACGGATGCCGCGCCCGCCCTGAGCGGGGATTGGGGCTATCCACTCGCGGGCGGCTACGCCAAGGGACGCGGGTTCGGTCACAATCCGGTAATCGGATGCGGCTACTGCTCTGTGAATCACCAGGGCTATGACATGGCCCAGGGATGCGGGTCGACGATCTTCGCCGCCGGCCCAGGGCGCGTCATCACTTCTGGCTCGTATCAGGGCTATGGCAACACCGTCCGAATCGACCATGGCGACGACGTCGTCACCCTCTACGGCCACATGCAATGGGGATCGCTCCGCGTGTCCGTCGGAGACAACGTCACCGGCGGCACACCCCTCGGCGCCGAAGGCAACACCGGCAAGTCCTTCGGCTGCCACGTCCACTTCGAAGTCCGCAAGTCCGGTAACCCGATACCTCCCGAGTCGTTCATGGCCGCTCTCGGCCTGCCACTGAAGTAGACACCGCGAAGGAGAACGATCATGAACACCTCTACCGCACCGACGGATATCGATATCCCTGACATCCAGCCGGACTTCTCGGCCCCGTTCTTCCAGGGCTTCCAGGTCATCGCGTCGTACATCCTCGCGGGAGCGATGCTCGTCGTCCTGATCATGCTGATCGTCGCTGGCGCTGCGCTCGCGTTCCGGGGTCTCGCGTCCGACCGTGTGCGCAGTTGGGCAGGCGAGAACATCCTCTGGATATTCATCGCCGCCGCGGTGCTGGGCGCAGCATCCGGTCTCTTCGCCTGGTTCGTGAACTTCGACTTCGGATTCTGATGAACCTCGTCCGAGTTCTCCGTCTCGGCTTCGCAGTCGGGATCGCGCTCGTGCTCGGCTCAGGACCCGCCGCCCAGGCAACCGCGGCGGATACCGCGGCCCCGATGCCGATGGCGCCGGTCAGCGGTGAGCCGTGGTCTGCCCCCGCCTACCCCGTCGACTGCGAGAGCGCGGCCGACCAGGTCACCTGCACACCAACGGATCCAAACAGCGTGACAGCGCAGCGGTGCTTCATCGGCGTCAACGTACGTGGAGAGAAGACCACCATCTGCACCACCTTCGACGGACATGTGCAAGCGATACAAGCTGACGGCGGCCGCGCACTCGAGGTGAAGTACGGCTGCAGCATCGGAGACGCCGTGTGCGTCACATTCGAGAACGCCGGTCGCGGCATGGCACTCGCCGCGACCGGGATGATGTTCTCCGTCGCCGACAACATGCGCTTCGACACATCCACACTCCTGTGGGCTGCCGCGCTTGATCAATGGTCGTTCTGGCAGTGGGCGATACTCGTCATCACCTTCGGCGCGATGGTCTGGGCGATCGCCGCCTCCGTCGTCTCTGGCGACCGCGAGGAACTCGTCGGCGCACTCGTCCGCTCTTTCATCGCGATCCCCGCCGTACCGATCACCCTCTGGTTCACCGGTCACCTGCTCAACTCGGTCGACGACATGACCTGGTACATCCTCACCGGCGACGGCCGGGGCGCCCTCTACTCCACACTCCAGTCGGTCATGTGGGCCGGCGGTCAGGCCAACTACTTCTTCGCGTTCCTCATCCACTTCATGCTCATGCTCGGGATGCTGCTCCTCATGCTCGTCTTCGCGTTCCGCAACATCGTGCTTGCAGCGCTGATCATGGTCGGGCCGGTGGCATGGATGCTGTTTCCGGTGCGCGGGATCGGACCGCAGTGGGTCGTTCGATACGTGTCGGCAGTCGCCGTGCTGTTGCTCACGGGCCCGCTGACGATCGGGTTCGTGACGCTGGTCATCAACGGCCTCGCATCAGTGAAGACCATCTGGAATCCGCAATCCTGGCCGCTCATCATCGGCCTCGTCCTGGTCGCGTTCGCCCCCTTCGCGCTCTTCGGCCTGTTCAGCTTCGCCGGCGCCGTCGCCGCTGACGGGGTCGGGTCACGACTCGGCTCGCACGGCGGACGAATGGCGACGGGCGCGGCACGCTCCGCCGCCAGGATTCCAACCCGGCTCGGCGCACTGCCCTCGGGCGTTCGTCCTTCGGCCAACCGTCCGAACTCGCCCGCTTCATCGCTGAAGCCTGCGACAACCCGATCGACGTCCGCCAGCTCTCCCCACGGCGCCTCGACGCCCACCCAGACGCACTCAACCGCAAGCACAACGCAGCGCTCAGCGCAAGCGCCGGCGCCACAGGCATCCCCGCCGCCAGCTCGATCCCTGCAGTCTCCACCAACCCCCAAGCCTGATCGGAGTTCGTCATGACCAGTGCTCCCGAGTACGCCCGCCCCGTGCGGTTGCCACGTCGGTCGCGGCAGGGCGTCGTCATGGGCATGGACCCGTGGCAGCTCGCCTTCGTCTCGGTCGCCGCCCTGGTGCTGCTCATCTTCGTGAACCGCTTCGGCCCCCTCGGGCTGCTCTACGGCGCACCGCTGTACCTGGCGTTCGGCATCACGGCGCTCACCAGCATCCACGGAGTGTCGACGCCACGGATGGCGGGGCTCTGGCTCATGAAGCAGCTGCGGCACGCGAATGGCGCCACGACCGACAAGTTTCGGCCCGAGCGTCCGCGCCTGACGGGAACGCTGAACCTCCCGGGCACGCGCGCGTCGATCCAGCTCTGGGATGTCAACAACGTCGCCGCCACCTACAACCCGCAGGACCGGTCGGTGTCGGTGATCGCCGAGCTCGAGGTGCAGGGCTTCCTCATGCACGACCTGCCGGAGCGGTTCGATCTCGCCGAGCAGTTTGACCGCGTGCTCGGTCCGTTCACCCAGCGCCCCGGCGTCAAGCGCGTCATGCTGCAGGAGCGCACGCTGCCGACGACGATCCGCGCGGCACGCGAGCACTACGACACCGTCCGGCGCGTGCGGAAGCTCAACCCCGACTCCCCCGTCGCGAACAACTACCAGGACGTGATGGATCGCTCGGAACGGTTCGAGGTCGCGCACCGCAACTACATCGTCCTCACCCTCGACCTCGTCTCGCTCGGCGGGCAACTGAAGGCGCTCGGCGGCGGGAAGGAGGCGATCGTGACGCTCGCGCAGATTGAGGCGGGCAACCTCGCGGATGCGCTCACTGCCGCGAGGATCACGGTTCGCCGTTGGCTCTCGCCGCGCGATGTCGCCGCGCTCGGGCGCCTCGCGTTCGATCCCGAGTTCGCGCCGATCGTCCAGAACCGACCGGATGCCGTCGCCGGCGTCGATCCGGCCGCGATCGGCCCGATGTACCTCGAGGAGCCGAAGGGGCGGAACGGGATCGTCGTCACGGACTCGGGCGTCCACACCACGATGTGGGTGCACGAGTGGCCGCGCTCGGACTCGCCGATCGGGTTCCTGTCACCGGTCGTGTTCGCCCGGCATCCCAACACCGGCGAGGCCATCACGCACATTTTCTCGATCGTGCTCACGCCGGTGCCGGTGTCGAAGGCGCTCAAGCGCATCCGCGATGAGAAGAAGGTGTGGCGGGGCAATGAGTCACTCCGTGCCAAGCGGGGCGCCGACGGGTCGGCAGCGGATGCCGCTGACTGGCGCGCGCTCGAGCAGCGCGAGCAGGAGATCGCGCGCGGTCACGGCGAGTTCCAGTACGGCGCGTACCTCACGGTGACCGCACCGGACGAGGAGCGCCTCGACCAGGCGATCGCAGGGATGCGCAATGCGCTGTCTCGCGCGGGGATGGAGGCGCAGGTCCTCTACTGCCAGCAGGCCGAGGCACTCATGGTCAACGCCCTGCCGATCGGGACGGGGATGAAGTGATGGTGAAGCACGCGGCATCCTTCACTCCCGTCGAGCTCAGCCGGCGCGAGAAGCGCGATCTGCAGCGCGAGATCAATCGCGCTCGGCTGGAGCAGAAGCCGGCCCGCACATCCCGTCGCGATCGCGGGCTTCCTGAGGCGGCGGTCCCCGGACCGTTCGGCCCTGGACTCATCAACGGCGGGTACTGGAACCTCGCGAAAGCGTGGATCCCCGCGCATCAGGCCACCTCGCAGCACATCGCGGGGATCTACCCGTTCGTCGCCGACTCCGGGCTCGGTCACCGCGGGCCGATCCTCGGCGTCGACCTCAACGCCGACGCGCTCTGGCACTTTTCACCGTGGGAGGCGTACGTCGACTCCTCCGAGCGCGGCACCTTCTCGACGAACATTCTCGTGCTGGGCGCGTATCGAGGCGGCAAGTCCGCAACGGTGAAGACGCTCGTCACCCGGTCGATCGCGTTCGGCCACCAGGTCGTCGTCCCATCCGACCCGAAGGGCGAGTGGGTCAGCGTCGCCGAGGCGATCCCCGGCGGTCGCGTGATCCGCCTCGGTGGCGGCACCGGCACGCGCCTCAACCCGCTCGACCGGGGCCCGCGCCGCACCGACAGCACCGACGAGCAGCACGAGCAGATGGTCAAGCAACGCCGCATCGGCACCCTGATCGCGCTCATCGAGATGACGCTCGGCGCACGACTCTCGGCCGTCGAGCATGCCGCGCTCCTCGATGCCCTCGACCGGTGCATCGCCCGCACCGGCGACCGTCCGACTCTGCGGGGCGTCTACGAGGACCTCGGCGCGATCGCCGGTGAGACGGATGCCGCATTCCACGCAGCCGACGGCGCAATCCAGCCCCGCTTCGTGCTGCGCCGGTTCGTCGAGGGCGACCTCTCGGGCCTCTTCGAGGACGAGTCCACGGTCAAGTTCGATCAGGATGCCCCGATCGTCGTCACCGACACGTCCGAGCTGTTCGCTCGCGGTGATCTCGCCGCCCAGCTCACGCAGGTGTGCTCGACGGCATGGATTCAGGCCGTCATCTCCGACCGGGCCGCCAAGCGCACCCGCTACGTCGTCCGCGAGGAGGGGTGGCGCGACATGACGTCGCTCTCGTCGCTGCAGATGTTCCAGCAGTGGCTCAAGCTCTCGCGCCACTACGGCATCAGCAACATCGTCATCCTGCACAAGATGGGCGACCTGGATGCCGTCGGGGACGAGGGCTCGCTCGAGCGGTCGCTCGCCTACTCGATCGTCGGCGACATCGAGAACAAGTTCATCTTCCGTGTGAACAGCCAGGAGCAGGCCGCGCTGCGCGCCCGGCTCAACCTGCCGGCGCCCCACGTCGAGATGGCCCGGCACCTGCGCAAGGGCGAGTTCCTCGCCTACGTCGGCCAGTACTCCTACCTCGTCGACTGCTTCGCCACGTCGACCGACTGGGAGTACGAACTCTTCGCCACCGACGATGCGCTTGCGCCGGCAGACCGCGACGGCGACGACGCAGAACTCCGCGCGATCGACGCCGCGACGCTCGATGCGCTCTGGCCCGAGACGCAAGACATCGACACCGGAATCGAGGGCTGGCTCGCCGCCAACCCCCGCGAGACCACCGAGGAGCAGTGAACAATGAGCACGATCATCAGCCACCCTCGCGCGTACGCCACCGTAACCGGCACGCACGTCACTTTCGTCACGCTCGACGGTCGCGCCGAGCCGATCCACGCGGTCGCCGATGAGGATGTGCGGCACGCGATCGTCCGACGCGCGACCGACGAAGCGCGACGCTCAGGCGCGACGCTCGAGCTCGTGACGTCGGGCGACCGCGGCGACCACCGCCTGCTGGTCACGCCCGACGGGGCTCTCACGCACCTCGAGAGCCCGGCGCCGGCACCCGACTCACCGGGTCACCAGCCACTGCGAACCGAGTCCTATGGAGAGGAGGTGAGCGAACAGGCTCCGCAGCCGACCGCGACAGACACCGCTGAAGCGCCGGCTGCGGAGTCGCCCGCTCGGCCGTCCTTCCTCAGCCCCGCACCCGAGCCGCTCCCTCGGTCGGCCGGCTGGCGAGGATTCGCCCGGCGACTCGGGATCATCGTCAGGCCCTCCGCCGCTGAGCGACGGCGTGCCGAGTGGACCGCCGTTGTGTCGAGGCAGTGGGCGGGATGCCGCACCATCGCGATCGCGAACGGCAAAGGCGGCGTCGGCAAGACGATGACCACCGCGCTGCTCTCGGCGGTCTACGCCCGCGAGGGCGGCGGCAACGTACTTGCGTGGGACAACAACGACACCCGCGGGACGCTGGGCTGGCGCACCGAGCAGGGCATGTACGACACCACGCTCCGCGACCTTCTTCCCGAGGCATCCCGCCTGCTGGAGCTCGGCGCGGGCGTCTCCGACATCACGCGGTTCGTGCATCACCAGGCCACGGACCGGTACGACGTGCTCCGCTCCAACCCTGAGCTGCTCGCCACCGATCAGCGGATCGCGTCCGCCGAGTTCGATCTGCTCATGCAGGTCGCCGCACGGTTCTTCCGACTCGTGATCTTCGACTCGGGCAATGACGAATCGGCCGAGCGCTGGCTGCGGATGGTCGACAACTCCTACCAGCTCGTCATCCCGACGCTCGCAACTCCCGAATCCGCCGAGTCGGCAGCACTGTTGCTCGACGCACTGCGCGGGCGCGACGAGCGCTCGAGCATCCTCGCGGCCCGCGCCGTGGTCATCGTCACTCAGTCAGAGCCCGCGCCCGCGGTGGCACGGCAGATCGCCGAGGGCTTCCGCGACCACGTGCGCGCGGTGCACATTATCCCGTTCGATCCCGCACTCAAGGCGGGACCGCTCCGGTTCGACGACCTTCGCCCTCGCACGCGAGACGCCTGGTTCGCCGCCGCCGCCGCGACCGCGGAAGGCCTCTAGGAGGCGAGCGCCATGAACCAGGGCATGCTCGGGAAGGCGATCGCCGTCCTCATCGCTGCGGCGGTCATTCTGTCACTCGCGCTCGGCTTCCTCGCCGAGTCCGTCACGCAGATCGTGTGCGGCGCCCGACCGGCACCGGAACATCTCTTCGCCGGCCTCGCCCTCGCGATCACCGGCGATCCATCCGCGTACGCACCGCCGGCAGGGTGCGCGATGCCGGTCCTCGCGATCCGAATCGTGGACATCGCAGCGGTCGTCGTCATCGCCGCGCTCACCGTGTGGGTGCTGATCGCGGTGCGTGGGTACCGCGAATCCGACCGCGCGTTCATCTCCGATCTGCGCACGCGGCCCGGATTCGCGACATCCGGTGAGATCCGCGACCACCTGTCCGCGAAGGCGGTCCTCCGCCGCGCCGCGCAGCTACGTCCCGACCTGTCCAAGCCCACGCCGACCGATGTCGGCTGGCGGGTCGGAAGGTCGTGCGGCCACGATGTCTACGTCTCGATCGAAGACTCGGTCGCGCTCGAGGGACCGCCCCGCTCGGGCAAGGGCTACCGCGTGCTGATCTCCGCGATCGTCGACTGGTCGGGACCGCTCATCACGACGTCGACAACGAACGACACCCTCACGGCGACGATGCGGATGCGGCAGACCCGCGGCGACGTTCACGTCTTCGATCCGCAGGGGCTGTCGGGTGTCCGGCGTCCGCTGCGCATCTCACCGATCGCCGGCTGCGAGGATCCGCTCGTCGCGATGCAGCGCGGCAGCGCAATCATCACCGGCACGGCGCTCGGCTCTTCAAACACCAATGGCGAGTGGGCGCAGGCATCCGGAGTTATCCTCGGTCGCCTCCTCCACGCAGCCGCGGTCGGAGGCATGTCGATCGCGGAGCTCTACGACTGGGGTACGAGCCCGGCGCAGACGCGTGACGCGGTCGAGATCCTCAAGGCCGACGGGGCCCCCGGCTGGGGCGACAGCCTTGATGCCACAATCGCTGGCGACGAGAAGCTGGTCTCCTCAATCTGGTTCGGCGTCAGCGGCGCGGTTGCTCCACTCGCAGTTCCGCAGATCCGCGATGCCCTCTCACCGCGGCCCGGCGATCCCGGGTTCGATCCCTCGCAGTTCCTCGATGCCGCGAACACCCTGTACCTGATCGGCTCGTCCTCGGGCGCATCCGCGATGGGTGGTTGGCTCGGCGCAGTGCTCGACGACATCGTCGAAGTCGCCCGCAACCGAGCTCTCGCATCTCCGGGCTCACGGCTCACGCATCCCCTCGGACTCATCCTTGACGAGATCGCGAACATGTTCCGATGGGGCAGCCTGCCGCGGATCATGGCCGACGGCGGTGGCCGCGGCATCTGCACCTTCATCGTGCTCCAGGCGCTTTCACAAGCCGAGACCTCATGGTCGCGCGCCGAAGCCGACACGATTTGGGCCGCCGCGACCGCAAAGGTGTTGCTCGGTGGCGCGAGCAACGTCGACCACCTGCGCGACATCGAGTCCCTCCTCGGCACGCGCGACACCCGCCGCGAACAGCGATCCTGGTCGACCCGAGACATCGGGCACTCGACGAGCGAGCACCACGAGCGCCGGCCCCTGATGTCGGTCGACGAAATCCGCCGCCTGCCGCCGACTGCCGGACTGCTCGCCTATCGAAACCGACGCAGCGTGCTGCTCGACCTCGCCGGATGGGACGCGCGACGCGATGCCAACGCAATCCAGAAAGGGAAGCGCGAGACCGAGCAGGAGCAGCGCGTCACCTTCGAGGATGCGCGTCGCGCGCCAGCCACTCCCCCGATTGCCGCCGAGCCTACCGAGATGATGAACGAAGAATGACCAATCGCCGCAAGCCGCTTCACGCGAAGGCCTACAGGTCGTCCTTCCTCCGTTCCAGCGCTTGGTTCGCCCGCCGTGACGCGTGGTTCGCTACCCAGGCAATGTCCGCGCGTCCCCTCGCCTGCGCCGGATGCGGTCGACGAGCCACCAAGAAGGAGCTCGAGTTGCACCACTTCGACTACTCCGGAGTCAGCCAGATGGAAGACGGCCGGTGGGTAGCGCTCAAGGATGACCGCGACTTGGTGCCGCTGCATCCGTATTGCCACGAGCTCCTTCATCGGCTGATCGACCGGGATGCCGTGCTGTCTCGCCATCGGGAGCGGCGCGCGGCATCCAACTTCGCGCTCGGAGTGCTCCGTCTCAAGCTCCACACGCTCGAAGGGACAGCGCCATGACCGACTACGACGACCCTCCAGACCTCGACGATGTGCTCGCCCAGCAGTTGAGCGACTTTCATCCCGGTGAGCGCGCAGGCTCGTCCGCTCCGATCGGCGCGCACGTCGTCGACTGGCGCACGCTCAAGGATTCCGATGCCCGCGCAGCCTGGAACTCGCTGCGCGAGTGGGTCGAGTGGTTCACCGTCAGGTACCAGATCTCGGAATCTCTGGTGCCGGTCTGCTGGTTCAAGCACGGCGACCTCGTCGAGGAACTCTCGGCGCTCCACGCCGCGCACACCGTGGCCTTCGACGCATCGGATGCCGGCTTCGGGCCGATCGGCTGGCACGAACGTCTCAGCCTGGCGCTGCCTCGCTTACGCCATGCGTACGCCGGTGGGTGCACGCGCGGACACAACCGCCACAAGCCCCGCTCGTGGGTGAACACCGTCGACGAGCAGGAATGGGACGCGTGGACCACCCGGGCCCACGCTCGAGGAGGCGCCCCGGCGCCTCAGAACGAAGGGAAGAGCGATGAGCACGAGAATTCCGGTCACCATCGAGGGCAACCTCACGGGTGACCCCGAGCACGGCGCCAGCGATTCCGGAAACGAGTACGCCCGCTTCACCGTCGCCGTCAACGACCGCCGTCTCAACGAGACGACGAACCGTTGGGAGGACGTCGGTACGGTGTTCCACCGCGTCGTGGTGTTCAACCAGCAGTCGAGGAACGTCGCGACATCGCTCCGCAAGGGAGACAGCGTGATCGTGGCTGGCGATCTGCGCTTCGGCACCTACACCGACAAGGAGACGGGCAAGACCCGCGAAACGCGCGACGTCGTCGCCGACAACATCGGGGTGTCGTTGAAGTTCGCGACCGTCTCGGTGGACCGCGCCCCAAGAGCTAGCGGCCCCGCTGCGGATCGATCCGCCACGGGGCCAGTAGCCGAGCCGGTCTCGTCCACCGGCGCTGGGATTGTCCGCTGACCCATCGCAAGAGGAGAGCGGCGTGGGAGCGATCGTACTCCCACGCCGCCCTCGCGTGATCGTGAACCTAGCGAGGGTCGTCCATCGCCGTGGTGACAACGGCGGGCGCATCGTCCCCGTCTGCGGAAACGTCGGCGAGCGCTTCGGCGTCAGCCGCTTCGGCTCCGGCCGCAACGAGTATCGCGATCACCTGCTCGACCACGCTTTCGACGAGCGCTTCGTCCGCCAATTGTGAATCAAGGTCGACGGGAACCCATAGGTGACCACCATCGCGCCGAAGGACTGACGCATACCGCGGGTGGTCGCCAAGCGACTCGCGGACCCGCTTTACTGCCCGACGTTCCCCCGTCACTTTGTGGAACCTCAACCACATCGGAGTTACCCCCTCGGACGCAAAGGCACTATGTAATCCGAGTGAGAAATAGGTACCAGGGACGGGACCAGCCGCCTTCAGATAGTAAGAAGGCGCGTAGACGATATCCCGCCTCGCGACCTGCGGCCCCCGCCACACTCCGAGCAGATCCGCGATCTGCTGCGTCGCGATATCTACGAGCCCCACCAACTCGGCACGACGCGTTTGCCACTCTTCTCCCGTGGCCGCTTCTCCGAGCGGCGCCAGGACATAACGCGTACGAGCATCGACCAGTGCGCGGACCTGAATCAGGTCGGCCTCGAGCGATCGTGCACCTCTGTCGTCGTCAGCAAGTGCTCCACCTAGCACCTCCAGCAATTGAGCCCAGGAGATAGTCGCCGTCGCGGACCTGGCCCCCTCCATGCGGGACTCCGCTTGACGCATTAGGTGCTGTGCATCGCCTGTCCGCGCATCAGGCATCAGCAACACGAGTGCGGACTCGCGACCGCCGCACGCGCGCTCCTGAAGAGCGAGGTATCGGGCCGCCTGATCGACGGTCAGCGTGGCGCCGAACTTGGCTTCGATGATCAAGAGCGGCCGCCCCGCAGCATCCTGCCCTTCGATGTCGGTACGGCCGAAGCCCGGATGATCCACTTCGGTGAACAGGTGAGCAACGCCTGAGAGGTCGATCGCGAGAGTGTTCTCAAGGTAGTCGAGCATCGCAGCGCGCATGCGGGCGTGCTGCAAGATCACCCCGAGCGCCTCGGTGGCAAAGGTTTCACCTAGCCCGGCTCGGCCCGCGAGCGTCCCCAGCAGCGGGCGATGTTCGTCCGTGAAATTCACAGCGCCATCGTAGGGCTGGGGGGGAGTGATCGGCGCGAATGTCGAAGCCCGGCGGCATGATCGTGTCGCGCGCGGACTGCGTGGGCCGCGCCCAACTCGGAGACGCTGATGATCACTCGCACGGACCTCAAGTGGTGGCTTGATCTCGAGCCCCAACTCGACTGGCAGTTCGCGACTACTTATGCCGACGGCGCGCCACACGAGTACGTCGCCTCGCCTCGCACCGACGGGCTGGACGCTTCGGACTACGTTCGCGCCGCCCACGTGATTCAGACATTCGGCGAGCCCATGAAGTTCTACAAGCGGACTCGCATCTATCTGCGGACACCGATGGGGTGGAAGCACTGGACGATGGACGCCGATCTCGACGACACGAACCTCGTCAACCGTGGGCGAGTCGAGCACGTCTACGGGGTTCAGAACATGCCCATGACACGCTCGGAGACTGATTCCGCCTACGACTCTTTCGCCTCAGAGTGGGACAAGAATCACGCACTGACGGAGCAAGAGCAGGCCCAATCCATCGCATTCATCAAGGCCGTGTTTGGCGAGAAGCTGCGGCGGACTCTTGATGTCGGATGTGGGACAGGTTGGCCGGTGACGAGCGGGCTCGTCGACCCCGGCCGGTACGTCGGCATTGACCCATCGACCGCGATGCTTAATGCGCTCGTTGCGAAGCATCCGATCGTCGCGGGCATTCACCCGATGAGCTGGGCCGCCTCTCAGTCGAAGCGGGTGCTATGCGGAACTCGCTTCGACAGCGTCCTGTCGCTTGGCGGCTCCGCCTCATACCTGTCCCCTACTGAACTGCGTGAATTGGTCGCCCGCGGAAAGCGCGGAGCCGTCGTGATGCACTTCGCAGAAGGTGAGGCCCCAATTGCCGAGGACCTGGACCCCGAGATCGCGCAGGCTTCACTCGCCGCGGCAACCGAGATCGCCGTCCGGCAGCTGCGTATCGGGCGGTTCGTCGTGTCGCACATCCCCACGCTGACTAGGAGCGATGTTGCGAATGTACCCGCTCCGTTCGCGAGGTTGCCGGTGGTGTAGGCGTGCGGGGGCGTCACTGCCCGGAGGGCGCGCGTATGGACCGCTCCATCGAGAGTGATGGTCCGTGAGTGAAGCTGGCTACCATGGCGATGTCTCCACCTCGGTCGGAAGGAACCCGGATGCTCGACGAAAGTCAGCGCGCGTTCACATTGGCTGACAGCGACCGCATCCGACTGCTAGCACCTGCGGGCTCGGGAAAGACGAACTCGTTGCTCCAAAGGTGCGGTCGCATCGGGCTGGAGGCTCCGACCGAACGCTTCCTCTTCATCACCTTCACACGGGCTGCAAAGAACGAGCTGACCGCACGGCTTCAGCGCGACCCGTCGCTGATGCACGTCGGCTCGAATGTCAAGGTGACCACGCTCAACGCATGGGGAAACCGCCAGGTTCGGCAGATGGTCACACACGCTCAACTCTTGAGCCGCAAGAGCGATCGCCGGCGCGCAATGAATAACGCACTCCAGCCTGTCTGGCAGCAGTACCCACGGATCTCCTCGGCGCTCACGGGGACCAACCGAGTCCGAGTCGCTGACGCGATATTCGCGGCCATGGAGTCGCTCAAGTCACTCGGGTTCCGTCACGACCAGATATCCGAATCCAGCATCCGCCGCCAGCTTAAGTGGCTCAAGGACGCGGGGATGGATTCGCAACTCGACGCCATTCTCGACGCACTTCAGGAGGTCGGACTCGTCAGGCCAGCGAACCTCCTCCACAAACGAACCTTCGTGGGCGAGATGATGGCGGGCTTCATCCCATTCTGGTCCGAAGCGACAGAGCAGCTGCATCGACAGGGTCTGGTTACGTTCGAGGATCAGAAGTACTGGCCGTATCTCAGGATGTCCGCCCGTGGCTCCAAGAAGCTCAGTGGCGCCGCCCGCACTCACCATGTCGTCGTGGACGAGTTCCAAGACATCAATCCTCTCGATCTCCGACTCATCCGCGCGATCGCCGACCAGAACGATGCCTCCATCACGCTCGCAGGCGACGACGACCAGGCGATCTACGAGTGGCGCGGCGCATCACCGGAGTTCATCCTCCGGCCCGAAGAGTATCTCGGTGGAGAGTTCGAGACCTTCGTGCTCTCAACGAACTACCGCTCTCCTGTAAACATTGTCAGGATGTCGCAGGCGCTGATATCGAACAACTCGCGACGTGTCCCCAAGTCCGTCAAAGCTCACCGGGACGTGGATGCGAAGGTCGACGTTCTTCGGTTCCCGAGCGTTTCCGAGTGCATTCAACGAACGACAGCGCTCGTCGCCGACCTGCTGCAACGCGAAGACATCGATTCCATCGCGCTCGTAAGCCGAAAGCGCAGTCAGATTGTCCCGTACCAGGTCGTCTTCGCGGGAGCCGAGATGAGCTTCTACGCCGCTGAGGACTTGAACATCAACTTGAGCAGGGCGTTCGAAGATCTCAAACAGATGCTGCTCATTCGTGGCAGTTCGACGAGTCCGTCACCCTTTGGCCCCACTCCGAGTGACATGATCCTGTCGCTGTGCGACAAGGTCAAGAAGTACCCCCTCTCAAAGGTGGATAGGTCCGCACTCGTGGCTCATATGTCCCAGAGCCGGTTACGAAGCATCCCTGAAGCGGTCGCCCAGTTCAGGACGTATCGCGGCCCACTTAAAGGTGACAACACCGACGGACGCATGACTGACGCTTATGCAGCTGCCGTTGCTGCCTTCCTGGCCGCACCCACCGTCGCCGAGGCGATCCGAATTCTGAGCGCAGATTTCCAGGGGTTGCAACAGGACTACGGCAAGTCCGACGACGACATCTTCTACACCGACCCTCCGTTCTTCTACCTCGCCGGTCTGGCGGAGAGCTATCGCGACGACTTTGCAGCGTTCTACACCGATATCTCCGAGGCTATGGACCGGCTCGCACAAGTACAGAGCGAGGACACCGACGACGTTGACGACGAACAACTCGATGCGCGGCTGCATCTGATGACAGCGCTCCGCGCGAAGGGGCGCGAGTTTGATGCCGTCATCGTGTTGGATGCGAACGACGATATCTGGCCGATTCGGCATGCGACGACCGACCGCATGCGCGAGCAGGAGCGACGCCTCTTCTACGTCGCAACAACGCGCGCGAGGAAGTATCTAGCGTTTGTCCTGTCAGACCGACTGATGGGTGGCACGCTACGGCCTTCGCCTTACCTCAGCGAACTTGGGCTCGTAGTTCCCGACTGACTGGGTGTGCCCGAGTCACAGCCATTTCCGCAGCAGATCGGCGGTCATAGCGAGGAGCCGCCTGTCGGACTTGACGTACGCGTCCATCAATGCGCGCGGCTTCAGCCCGGGACGGTACATGTAGCCCTCCATCGAGACGACGGCGACCGTCTCGACTCCTCTTTGTAGCGCCCAGTAGTGGCTATGTGGCTCCCCGTGGATGCCGAGCCTGGGTGTCCCATCGAGGTCGGCCTCAACATCAGCGAATCCGCCGATCAACCCTGCGCGTGAGAGGCCCCAGTCGGAGCTATCGAGTGATTCGCTCCGCACATCCCACGGATGCCGGTCGTTGATCATCATCGCGAGCGCGGCCGCGAAGAAGCGATACCCGATCGCCCGTTCTGTCGTCAACGGAGCGGTAGGCGGCGAGCCCCAGCCGGTCCTTACTTCGATCTCTTTGACGATCTCATGTGGGCTGACGGCCTCCAGAACCGAGATCCAGCTGGCCACAATCTCGCTGTGGACGCCGCGATGGATCTGAATGGTCCCAACTCTATTGAGCATCACCCGGGGAGCGAGACGCGACGGGTTTGGAGTGAACTGATCCGGTGTCGCGACGCAGAGCACGTCGTACTGGCCCCCGCCGGGATGCATCTCATAGACCATCAGCTCAGGGTGGCGCCGGACTAGCTCAGATGCGATCCACCAGGATTGGGCGATGGCGAAGCGATTCGCGCCCCAGCCGCCGGGTACAGGAGCTGCGTTCTCGGCGCTCGCTCCTGTGGCGCGGAGAGTCTCATGCGACGAAGCGTCCGATGCCGGATGTGTCACCTTTGCCTCGAACTTGCCACGAACCTCGGCATAGATCGACTCAGCGTCGGGCCGGTCCACATCGAACAGTGCGCTCTTGGGCGCATACAACTGCCAACTCGGTGAGGTGCTCGCTTTGTAACAGATCCATTCCTCCGCCGACTCCAGCGGCCGCTCGACAATCGCCTTCCACCCGCGGTCGCGATACTGCTCGTGTTGGTGCGGATAGAACGGAGCCGCCTCTCCGCCAGCGATCACCCACACGCCGACCGGCTCAAACGGGTTGCCCTTGCTCGTCCTTACCCTGTGGATCGCAATAGCCGTCACCGCAGGTCCTCACCTTCGACCAGTCGTCTTGCCACGCTATCCGTCCGACTACTTCCACTCGCATGCGGCCCAGGGGCTGTCGCGCCGCGCCATCACCTGACGACGGGGTAGTGGACGGGCCCCCAGTCTTCCGCAGGGTGGTCCATCAGCGTGGCGATGATCAGCGGGACGAACCTTCCGAGGATGCTGACGCAGTCACGGACCTGGTCACGGTTGACCTCCCCGTTCCACGTCGCGCCGCCGTGCACGAGCTGGTTCCGGAGCGTGTAGAGGCGGTGGAACACGATCTGCAGGACGACGTTCGTGTCGCCCGCACCAAGCGCGCGCTCGACGGCCCGACGGGCACCATCGAACTGGCGCTGATACTCGTCCTCGCTGATTCGCCCGTTCTGCCAGTCCCAGAAGGGCTGGAAGACGTATCGGTTCTCAAGCAGCACCCGCACGCTGCCCGAGAACTCATGCCACAAGAGCGCCTCGAACCGCTTCTTATCCACTCGGCACAGTTGGCCGAGGAAAGCGTGCAACCGCTCACGCTCCGACTGTGAACTGTCCACGCCGAGGTCCTGAGCGTACGCGGCATTGAACGCAACCCAGAGCAGGATGAACTGCACATCCTTGTCGTCCGCGGACTGCTCCGCTCGTCCCAGCCAGCTCAGCGCGCGGTGCACGCGGAGCGATAGTACCGGTGGCTGGCTGTCGCGTTCCTGTTGGTGGCGGCTCTTGAGCGCGGCATAGTCCATCGGTCGCTCCGTGTCGTTCAGCATCGAACCTCCCCAGATCCATCACCCCTGATGACTTCGGGTGACGCGACCATCCTGCCCCAACATGAGCGGAGGCTTCGCGCGCGACCCACAGAGCCCGCTGAGACCCGCGAGCTACTCTCCCGAGTCCAGGTGCGCCGATAGCTCTGACATGACGCGCTCCACGTTCTCGCGCTTGTCGAACGGCCCCGGCATCCGGAACACTCGCGCTCCCCAGGACGTCCGCTTGGCCTGCATCCCCGGCACGCCCTCGGTCCCGAGCAGGACCTTCACGGGATGCCGGAACACGCACACGATCAACCTCACTCCGCGGGAGTAGAGGTTGTGCGCGAGTTGCGCACTTCCGAAACGGATCTCGGATGCGCCAACATCGCCTTCCCCACGACTCGGCCGCTTGACGATGTCGGTGAAGCCGACGCCTGCGGCGAGCGCAGCATCCTCGAAGTACCGGCCGGCGGGCGCACGGAACAGGCCTGCGGCGGCAAGCTTGCGCAACTGCCCCTGTCCCACCTGGCCCTGATAGTAGTGGCCCGCTTCGACGCTCGACGGTGCGGGGTTGAGCCCCACGATCATGGCACGCGGTTCATCGGGCCACAGGTCTGCGAGCGTGAGGACCTCGCTCCCCATCCAGTCCTCGAGAGTCTGGTAGCCAATCAGTTTGGTCATGAGGAGATCTTTATCAGGTAGTTCACCCATCAATCGGCGGCTCTGCCCCTATCGGTCAAGATCAGCGCCCCACCATCGAGCGGATCCGCACGTCGGGCGCGGCAATCGGAGCTGCGACATCCTCAGCACGGACCCGAGCAACCGCGCCGCGCTCAGTCTCGAGGTACTCCCGCAGAAGGTCCTCATGGCGATGAGACGCCGACTCGTACCGAGCGCGCCACGCGCCACGCGCCCCGGCCAGGTCACCGGCCGAGGCATCACCGCCTGCTCGACCATGAGCCCGAGCATCCTGGGTTGCGACCTGGCTGTCGAGGCTGAGCAGTGTCGGTCGCGCCGCGCGCATCCACTCGTTCACTTGCCGCAGCTCCTCGCCAACCGCATGCTCGGCTGGACGGGCCGCGCGCCCGAGCTCGCTCCGCGCCGCGCGTACCGAGTCGTCGATGCTGACTTCAGGGATGCCACGCATCATGCTCTCCGCGATCTGATCTGTCGCGGCGGCATCCGTTCGCGCGATCGCGATCGCCTCGTTGTGCGCACGTCCGCGCGTCATGCCGACGTACAGGCCTGAGGCGTCCACGCCCGGACCGACGATCGAGGCATCCGTTGTCTCGCCCTGAATGCCGTGGACGGTCGACGCGTAGGCGAGGTGCACGTGGTCGGCGGCATACTCGTGGCTGACGACGCGGGTGTCGACGGCGTCGTTCACACTCGCCAACTCGAGCCCGGCCGGCGTAATGCGACGCACAACCCACACCGCGCGGTTCTCCACGCCCGTCGCGCGATCGTTGCGACGAGTCTGCACGACGTCGCCCTCGAGCAACCGCTGCTCGCCCTGCCCAACAGCGATGCGAGCGAGCCGCAACTCCCCGTGCTCAACCCGCCGCTGCTGGATGGCCTCGTTGATCGCATCCGCCTCTTCGTTGGTGCTCGTCACGAGAGCAACGCGCCGGTGACCAGCAGCCCAGCGGAGGTACGACTCCACCATCACGTCGCGCGCCTGAACGTGATCGGATACGCGGTGCACCAGCCCGCGATCGGCGAGCTCCGTCGCGACGGCGAGCGCTGTATCCTTGGATGCCGGCTCTCGCATGCGAAGCGTGAGCGCCGCGTACTCGGGATCTGCGAAACGGTGCACAGCCGTCAGTTCGACCACGGCCGTCGCACGTCGGGTCATCGTGGCCATGGCGCCCGAGTGCCCGACAGGGCGCGCCTGGAGGTGGTCACCCACCATCGCGATGCCGGCGCCCGACTCGGCGGCGATCGCGGCGAGCGCATTGGCCGCGTGGAGGTCAACCATGCCGGCCTCGTCCACGACGATTCGGTCGCCCGCGACGAGCGGATACCGCTTCGGACCCTCGTACACGATCCCCGTCACCGGGTCCATCTCACCAACCTGCAGCCGCGCCCAGGTCTCCGCGCCCGCGGCGTCTCGTCCCCACCGGAACCCGTGGTCGCCGAGCAGCGCGTGCAGGCTCGATGCCGACGCGCCGATCTCGCGCCCGGCGACGGATGCCGCCCTCTTGGTGGGCGCGACCACGACCATGCGACGCCCGCGGTGCGCGAGCGCCGCCCTCGCAATCCGCAGCATCGTCGTCTTCCCCGCCCCAGCGGGACCGGTCACCGATACCAGCCGATCCGTTCCGGCGATCGCCACCGCTGCCTCAACCTGACGCTCCTCAAGCTCAATGCCGTCACTCAGCGCTGTGGCCGCGGCATCCGCGATCTCGTCCTCAGCAACCCGAACGCCGGCGCGCGCGAGCGCATCGAATCGTGCGGCGAGTTCCACCTTTGCTGCCGCCGTGGCCGCCGCCATGTAGCCCTTGATGTGCGCGGGACGCTCGGGCTCGCCATCGAGCAGATCGACCGTCTGCTCAACCGCGCGATCGATGACATCGTCGATGACGCCTTGGAGATCGCCGCGCGCCGCGACGACTCCGGATTCCGCGACGGCTCGGGTCGCGCCGGCCCGGATGTCGAACAGGCTGAAGCGTCCGCCACAGCTCGCCGATCGCGCGTCTGCTTCGACCACGGCCCGCGCGGCAAGGAGCCCCAGGTCCAGCTCATCCAGCGCCGCGGACGGCAGCCGGACCTCGCCACGCTCGCGCAGAATCGTGGAGTCGATCGCGACAAGTTCGTCTGCGATGAGCTGCTCCCACGCGGCTTCGTCGACTTCGCCGGGCTTGTTCGGGCGGGCCTTCGCCCATGCCAGCCGGTCGATGCGGTGCAACCTGTCGGGGCTCGCCTCGTGCCCCGGGTGTTCGCTGCGCCAGGCGTCCAGGAGCACCGCCCGGTTGGACTCGATCTGAGTCGACCGACGCGAGAGCGGACGCACGGCGTGCGCGAGTTCCGCGATCTCGCCGTCAGCGTCGATCGTGAACCCGTGTCGTGCGAGCGCGCTGACCCATTGCGGGTCCGTCCGCGCCGCGAGCTCCCCCTCGGCATTGATGACCGTCTGCATCTTCATCGCGACTCGGGAGTCGACGTTCGACCACTTGCCGTCTTCGCCGAGAACCTTGACGTTCAGCCACAGGTGGCGGTGGATGTGCGGGTCGAGCGCGCGCGAGCGACGGTGCTGCAGTTCGACGACCTCGATGCGGTGGAGTGATTCCCGGATGCGGCCGCCGGCGCCGCGGCGCGCGTTCAGTTCGCTCTGCCAGGTCATGATGATGCGGTCGCGCAGCCTGTCCTGCAGTGCTTCGAACTCGCGCGCGAGGTCGGGGTTCATCATCGCCGCGATGCTGTAGGACTTCGGTGCGTTGATTGTGCCGTCGAGGATCAGGTCGGCATCGGGAGACGTGAGGTCGCGGCCGCGGCGCTCGTCTGTCTCGGGGTCACGGCCATCCACCCACCGGCGGAGTTGCTGCGCGTCGAGGGCGTCGGTGCGAATGACTCCGGCTTCGACGACGTACCGAGTGACGCCCGCGCGGCCGACGTCGCCGTATGCGGCGAGCGCCTCGACGCCCACCGTCGTCCGCAGATGCGAGTCACACGACCCCTCGAAGGCGTACGCGAGAGCCTGTCGGACCCCTTGCGATCCGACACCCCGCTTCCAGCGCTCCAGGCCTCCGCGCATGTGTCCAGAGTACGCGTTTTTTGCGATGTTCGGAACGAGTTAAACAGAAAGTGCCTGCGTGCATCCCTACTGCTGGCTTCAGGTTGGTCAGACCCGGCAACTCGGTACGATCGTGCTCGGCAGAGCTGTTGCCGCGCCTCGCGGTGACCGGTGTCAGGGTACACATTGACCTTTCAGGGCTCTTTGACGAAGAAGGCTGCGCTCCGGCGTCTCGGAAAAGCCGTGGGCTTCGAGTTCACGCTCGGGGAGGGGAGCTCCATCCCTCGCGCCATGTTCGATGCCGTCGCCGACGAAGCGGGGGTTTCGACCGCTGGTTCGATGCCGATTGTTGCGGAGAAGATCGCCCGAGCGGCGGGACTCACGTGGGGCCCTGAGTGCGACTCACGGGATACTCCCTCGGGAGGAGGCAGCACCGTCACACTTACCGGGATGAATCGACTGATCGAAGCAATGGAACGGCTAAGCGGTCGGTCAAGTGCCGTCCCCGTCGGGGGGTCGATGGAGTTGGGGACCGCATACCTTCCCCACCGTGGCGGGATCGACGCCCCACCGGCTGCACTCCTGCGCAACTGGGACGCTCTCGACGAGGCGACCAGAGCCCACCAGCAGCTTGAAGCATCCCTGGCTGAGTACGTGCGCGAGAGCGGATGGCATCCACGGTCCCCAGCAACCGGCGAACCGCTCTATGACCTGGCGTGGCATTGCAGTAGCGCGACGGTGGTGGCGGAAGTGAAGTCGGCCACGACCGCGAATCACCGCCAGCAAGTAAGACTAGGGGTCGGCCAAGTGCTCGAGTACACAGCGATCCTGGAAGGGCTAATGAACGAGCGGGTCAACCCCGTCCTCCTAATCGGGGAGAAGCCAACTGGCGACGACATCCTGCTAGCCCGACGTACTGGCATCGTCATTGTCGGCCCCGGCGACCTCCACGCACGGCTCCGATGCACTTCGCCTTCCGGAGTGAACCGGTTGGATATCGTGTCGAAGTGACGAACCTGCTAGCCCGGGCCGAGAGCGAGCTGATGGCGGCCGTCCGGGCCGCCACCTCGCACGTACGACTTGCGAGCCCGTTCCTGTCGATCCGGATCGCACGAGAACTTGCCGCCGCGGCGACGACTTCCGCTGCCGAGTGGAGCTTTGTGACCCGATTGGACGCCGCTGCCGCAGCAGGCGGCTTCCTCTCGACCGACGGACTCCGGCAACTCCTGGATGCCGGAGTGCTGATTCGACACTCTCCACGGCTGCACGCCAAGGTCTACCTAGCCGACAGCGAGTTTGCGTTGGTGGGATCAGCAAACCTGACATCATCGGGGTTGGGTGCATCGGCTAGCCCGAACGTCGAGCTGTCTGTTCGTCTAAGCGGCGACGACGTCGAGCATGCCCACGCAGTGTTCACTGGATGGTGGCGCGATTCAAGTCCTGTGACACGCGACAGCGTGATCGATCTCGATCGGGCCGCGCGTGACTTGCCTCGAGCGGTTGCCGTGCAAGTGGGCCTCGCTTCCGGAGACACACCGGAGAACGTTGGCATCTTGGCTGCGTTGATGGGGGACGCCCGGTCGACGAACCTCTGGGTCAAGGCGCAGTACGGCATGCCGAACTACGAGCAGTGGCGTAGCGAGTTCTGGTTCTCGAGCTCTGCCCGGGGCCGGCCATCGTTCACGCCGGGAGACCTCGTCTTGATCTACGCAAAGGAGGCGCACGCGTGCTACGCCATCGTCCAGGTGGTCGACGAGCCGCGGCATGATCCGAAATACGTTGTCGAGCGTGGAGGCCGCCCGATCGAAGAGGCCGAGCGGTGGCCATGGGTGAATCGCACGATCCCACGGTTCGTGCCGGTTGACAACCGACTCGTTCGACCAATCGACCTCGGCTTCACCGGCCAGGGCCTTCAAGGCGGACACAGGCGGATAGCGCTACCCGAGTTCGTCGCCGCCATTCGAGCGCTCGCTGGCGAAAGCGATCCGTACTAGCGCCAGACTCGGACAGCAGTCTCGCGCGCGGAAGGTCATGGAACGCCTCCTACGAGCATGGGAAGTGAGCTAGATTAGCTAATAGCTAAAATAGACTAGGAGCAGCCGTGACGCTGACTGACTCTGACGGACGGGTCGACACAAACCGTCGAGATGCGAGACGCGTGACCTTCTCGGCGTCCCGCGTAAGCCGCGTAATCCGCGGGCTGATGGGACACGAGACAACCCAGCGCGAAGTACGTCGCCGATGGCTCGAGGCGGTCGCGGTACGGACAACGACTGCGCGGGAGGACCTCTCAAACGTGATCCCTGAGGTACTCGGCGTGAAAGCAACCGGCGAAGACCACCTCAGAGGGCTGTCCATCGGGGAGATCGGTGTCTGCTATGAGGCGCTCCTGGCACTGATGCACCGCGGCGATCGGCGATCATCGGGCCAGTTCTTCACCCCCGACGACGCGGCGCGGTTCATGGCCAGGCAATCCGCGGACTTCCCCGATGGAGCTTGGCTAGACCCCTGCTGCGGCGTGGGTAACCTTTCGTGGCACCTGGCCAGCTTCCAGGAGGATCCAGGTGCGTTCGTGCGCGACCACCTCACGCTCATCGACCTCGACGATACGGCGTTGCGCACGGCCATTGCACTCATCGGCAGCGATTGGGCCGATCATGGTGATGAGAGCGCCCTGCGCAACCTCAAGGAGCGCTCAAGGCGACGTGACTTCTTGTCGACCGCGAAGCTACCGACGCATGACTATGTCATCGTCAATCCGCCGTACGCTCACGCTAGCGAGCACGCAGGCTACGAAACCGCGCGCACGCGCGACCTATTCGCCTACTTCCTCGAACGGGTGGCCAAGACGTCACGCGGGTTCATCGCGGTAACGCCAGCGTCGTACCTTGCGGCGCCAAAGTTTCAGGCGCTGCGCGATGTTGTTGGCCGCGAATGCGACGGCGGTCGAATATTCGTGTTCGACAATGTGCCCGACACATTGTTCCGAGGGTACAAGTTCGGATCGAACAACACCTCGAAGACGAACTTCGTTCGCGCAGCGATCACCGTCTGCGCGCCAGGCCAGACATCATGGATGATCACCCCGATCCTTCGGTGGCAGGCGGCCGCCCGTGAAGCGATGTTCCGGGACTGTCCGCGGCTGCTGGCGCCACTGCGTGTCGGCCCGCACGGCGAATGGGCGAAACTCGGCCCCGGCATGGAGAAGATATGGGACACGCTCGTCGAGTCAGACACGACCATCGGTGACCTCGTCGTCAACGAGGAGACGGAGTGGTCACTCGATGTGGGGCTCACGCCGCGTTACTACATCTCTGCAACGTTCCGAACCCTCGACCGAGGATCGAAGGCGACACTGCACTTCCGCACCGAGGACGCACGGAATCGCGCGGCACTGGTACTCAACTCGTCCGTGCCGTATCTGTGGTGGCGAGCGTTGGACGGTGGGGTGACTCTCCCGCGCCGCGTACTGATGTCAACACCGGTTCCGAACTTCGCGGTTGATGCGGACCTTCTCGACGCGCTACGGATCTCCGAGGATGCCAACCTCGTAACGAAGCTCAACGCGGGCCGCGAGAACGAGAATGTCAAGCACCCGGAGAGTCTCGTCACCTCGCTCAACGGCGCAGTCATGCCAGGCGACCACGACCTTGGGCTGCTGTATGCCAGCAACATGTTCCCCCTGGCTCGTATATCGTTTCCCCCGGAGCGACGGCCAGACGAAGGGGACGTGAGTGATGGCAGGTTCGGGGAACAGTGAATTCGACAAGCTTCGTGACCACCTCCTGAACAACAAGGCGGTCAAGCGCGAGGTTGAGTTCGCGTTCGCTTCGCTCCTCACTGCTGCCAATCCATCCGACCGAGGAATGCGATTCCTCTTCGGCGGTGGCGCCGAGTGGATCATGGCCTCCGCCTCATGGTCCGCGGGTATCTTGACAGCGCCGGCGGGGCACAACGCCAACGGCTTCGATCTCGCGGATCTGCTCACCAAGGCTCGCGGTCTGTGGAGCGTGAAGGCGAGTGCCTCACCTTCGTCGATGCAGATTCGCCTGACGAACTTCATGGGCGATGGCAGCAATGCGGTGTGGGAGGATGCAACACTGTTCGTCGCGCCCTACTTCGGAGGCGCCGTCCTCATTGACCCCACCCTCCACACCGATGTGCACGCCGAGATGCGGCGTACTGGTGATGCCCTCGTCCTCGGCGGTGGAGTGGTCAAGAAGTTCCGCGACGACAACCCCGCGAACTTCATTCCGTTCGAGGTCGCGGTCAACAGCGGCACCAGCGCAGGCGACCCCTTCGCATTCATCAAGTCGGTGCTCGCACCCGAGCACTTCCCGAACCTCTCCAAGCCCTTCCTCGCGTCGGCACCGATTAACACGAGCACCAGAGTCGAAGAGATCCAGAGGCTCGTCGCACTGCGCGATCAGGGAGTGCTCGACGAGGCGCAGTTCAAGAAGGCCATCGACCAAGTCGTTGGCGCAAGCTGAGCACTAAGAACAGACCGGCCGCGCCCCACGCAGGCACGGGCCGTCACTCATAGGAGAGATCGCAGGGCGCCCCTCAGCGCCTGGATACCCTCCAACGTTACGGTCGACCCGCCGCCCGAAATGGTGCCACGGGAATCGAAGCTCGACGAATACGGCTGGCCAGCCTTCTTGACGATGCGCTCGAGGATCTCCGGCATGGATCCGGCGGCGGATACACCAACGCGCTTGGCCGCAGTCTGGAAGACATCACTGGGCAGGCTGGAACCAACCGAAACGGTGCGTGAACTCATGCGGAGCAAGCGAGTGACATCGTCAAGGACATCCTGCTTCGTCTCGCCGCCGTGGAATCCGTACGAGCCTGTCCGGCTCCTCACGGTGTCATCGGTCTTGCTGCATGTGGCGCACCATGCAGAATCCATGCCGTGGGGGCATTCGTCCATCTCCCACACCTTTCTCGAGGGCGCATCCAGAATATTCGACGGTCGAGCATGGGATGCGGATCGCCTTCCGACCGGTCGCCGGGTTAGCACGAGTGCCGATGCCTCGCGGCTGGCGCCGGTCAGTACGCACTACCGGCTTGGCCGAGCCGTCGGTAGTTGCTGCTACGGTCGACTCAGGTTCACGAGTGGCAGCTTCCGGTACCTGGCCGGCTGCCCGGCAACCCTCCTCCATCGAGCGGGGTGCCCCAGGGGAAGAACCGGCCTGACGCGACCGCGTGCGGGCAAGTCGATGGGGCGCGACGCCGCCCCGGAGGGGTGCAGCAACGCACCCGGACAGGAGCACTCTGATGAGCGCTGAGATCCCGGCATCCGAAATCAACAACCGCCGCGGCGACTACGCATCGGAAGGCACGAGCCACGCCGAGTTCGGGTCTGGAGACTCGATGGGCGATGGGTGGGGTATCCCCTTCGGCGGCGCCGGACGCCATGGCTGGTGGCGGGTGTTCGAAGTCTTCCCTCCAACGCGTGGAGTCGCCAGGACGGGCACGGCAAGTAGGTGAACGCCGCCGAGGGCGCGGCGTGGGAGGCCGCGCTCGGCGAGATCGCCGATGGGCTCTCGTCGGCGGGGATCACCCCGGAGGACCTCTACGTCCTGTCCCTCACTCTCCAGCGTCTCGACGACGACCAGTGGGCACGCGTGGACAAGCGGCTGTTCGCGGGGGGAAGGAGTCCACACCAGGGACGGATGGAAGCTGTGGCCCCTCCCCGAGAAGTGGGCGGAGTGGCCCAGGCTCGTCCGAATTCGGGGGATGCTGCCGCACGAGGCAACAGAGATCGTGCTCGGCGGCGTCTGGCGAGGACAGGGATGGTACTGATGTCGGAGCCGCACGGTGGAATGAGCAGTGTCACGAGGAACGAATGCGAGGCAGGAATGAGCACGAACAAGAAGAGCCCGCGCCGGCTGGTCTACGGCTCGGCAGAGCACGCCGGCTACGCCGGAATCATCGTCGACGCCGATGCGGCCGCGCGGTTCGGTCGAGCGGCAGAGGCGGCAACACTGGGCCAGTACGTCGCTGAGTTCCTCGGCGAGTCATGGGACGACTATGTCGCGTCGGAGTTCGGCGACGTCGCGGATGCGCCCTCTCCTGACGACCTCTTTGACTTCGCCGAGTGGGTCAACGAGGTGATCGAGTTCCCTACAGACACCGCGTGGGACGTCGCGGCAAAGCGCGTCGCCGAAGTCATTGCGTCGCACGGGACCACACTTGATGAGATCCGCTCCGGCGGCGGGTCCCCCGGTGGCAACATGGACGCCATCTCAGGGCCTCTCGAGCAGCTCGCGGCTCTGGCGGCGCTCATCGATCCCGAGCGGGACGGATTCACCCTGGAGCGCGACGACGCGCTTGTGGACCTTGGAATGTCTCGCAGCCTCTACGTATCCGAGAGCTGACACTGAGATCGGTGCGCGCGTCCTCCGGCGGGCGCCCACCGATCTCACGCGAAAACCCGCAAGCAACCCTTTTCGCCTTGGCACTACGATGGGCACTGGGAGGCTGGGCTTGGCTGGGATCTCGGCGTGGCGCGCGAACGACGTTGTTGCATATGAGGCAATGCGCGAGTCGGCGACCACATTGAGCGCGCTCCTGCTTCGTTCGTCAGCCGACATTGAAGTAGGGGAACTTCGAGACGCCGTGGTCGGTGTCGACGGCTACGATCGCACGGCGGTATCCGCCCTCGCCGCTCAGATCCGTGGTCGAATCGCAGAGCTAACGGAGTCTCAATCGTGAGCGCGTGGGAGCTCGAGGATGCCGAGCGCGAGGAGATCCTGACGCGGCGCATCCTGCCGCTGTACTTCAGAGACAGACCACCGCCCGACGAGCCGCCGACGCTCGTCCTGCTCGCGGGCCAGCCCGGGGCTGGCCGATCGCGCGCGACGGGCTCGCTCATCGCCGAGCATGGCTCCGACCTCACGGTTGTGAGCGGTGACGACCTGCGCGCCTTCCACCCGCGATTTCCTGATTTCGCCTCGTCGCGATCGCCAGAAGCGGCCCCGGGCATCGCCCACGCGACAGCGGGATGGTTGCGCGACTGCATCCGGTACGCACGCGAGAACAAGCATTCGCTGCTCCTCGAGGGAACGTTCCAAGACCCAGCCGTCGCGGTCGGCACCGCCGAGCGATTCGCGACGGCGGGTTTTCAGACGCGCATCGTCGTCGTCGCGTCCCGTCGCGCCGAGAGCCTTCTGACGGTCGCGTCACGCTATCTGCGCGATGTCCACGGCGCCCTCCCCGCTCGGATGGTTAGCCGCGACTCGCACGATCGAGCCTTCGAGGCGACGTGCGCACTTGCTGCGGCAGCGGAGGATGTGGCGCCGGTCGACCGCCTCACCGTGCTGAGCCGCACAGGCCAGGTCGAATTCGATGCTCGACGAGCCGATGGTGAGGACGCTCTTCATGGCGCTGGCGCTGCGCTGGAGGCTGCGCAATCGGCCCGGCTGAGCCGGTTCGACGCCACGCAGTGGTTGAGCGAGCTTCATCACATGACCGAGTTCGCGGCATCCCGTCGTGATCTGCCGCGCGGTGTGACTGAGCTGCTCGTGGAGCTGCACGAGATCGCACTTCGCGAGGTGATTCCAGAACTGCACGTGCCGAGAGACGGCAAGTTCACGATCACGATCGAGCAGAACACGGTCGCGAGGTTGGTGGAGCTGCGGCGGTCGCTCCCGCGGGAGCACGCGGTGGACGTGGCAGCTCCGGTCGTCGCTCCCGTAGGTTCGGAGCGCGGCGGGATCTCGCGATGACTCGGCTTGTCGGATACACGCGCGAGGTGACGCCAGGAGCCGGCACGGCAGCGGATGCTGCGCAACTCACGCTCGCGGGCGCTGAGCGAGTGTTCACCGACGACAGCGCGGACGGCGCCGCGGAGCGTCCAGGCCTTCGCGAGTGCCTCGAGTTCGTCGAGGCCGGTGACACGGTCGTTGTCACGAGCGCGGCGATGGTCGCGCCGACCGCCGCGCAGTTCCTCACGGTGGTGTCGGGATTGGCGGGGAGAAGCGTCGGCTTCCGTTCACTTGCTGAGCCGGCGCTGTCCACCGGGACGGCCGTGGATTCAGCCGAGGTGTTCGTCGCCCTCGAGTCGCTTCGACGTCGCCTGTCGAGTCTGCAGACGCGCGCTGGGATGGCCGCGGCCGCGAGCAAGGGCCGGCGTCCCGGTCGCCCGACGGTGATGACCCCGGAACGAGTCGCGATGGCCGTGGAACTCCGCGACCTGGGCCGGCCTGTCACGCACATCGCGCGCGTGCTCGGAGTGAGCGCAAATGCCGTGCAGCGCGCACTGGCATCGCACGAAGGGATGGCCCCGAATGAGCGCTGACAATGTTCCCGACCGCAGATCGGGGATCCGCAGAAATGCAGATGACGTGGAGCCAGAACACTACGACTGGGAGGCAGTCGACGATGGCGAGCAGACGCTAGAGGATCGTCTGTCGAGCCAACACGGTCTCGTGCTTGAGGCCATCCCGGACTGGTATGTGGGCATGATTCATCCTGCGGTAGCAGCCGATCCCCGATCTCCGGCCAAGCCAGATCGACCGCACGCCGAAATCTATGGCCACCGCGATGGAGTCGCGCAGAGTGTGCGCGACTTCACGTTCGATGCCGATGCCATGGTTCAAAGTCGGCTGATCGTCCGTTGGAATGACGGATACGTCCTCGTACCGTCGAGCTACGTCCGAGTGTTTGAGGACGAGACCAGCTTGATCAGAGTGGACCTCCTCTGCTGGTGCGGTACGACCTTCACCGAGGATCTCGGCTTCATCATGAGTCTGTACTGTTCGATGGAGCACGTCACACCCCCGTACGAGTACCCGTGCCAACGCTGTGGACGGCCGATGCTCGAGGGCATGCCCTGGTACGGGACGGCGTCGATGTTCTGCTCGACCCGATGCAAGCGCGCACGAGACGGCGTCTCGCTCGTGGCGATGCGGGAGATCTATGACGACATGTGTGATGTCTGCGGGGAACTCGTAGACGATGCCACCGCGGCACTGTTTATGGTCGAACCACTGAACGAGTGGAACGCGGACTGCATCGGACTGTATCGGCTCGCTCACCGCGAATGCCTCGGCGGCCGCCAAGAGGCGCCGCATCTTGATCACCTCGGTCGGGAGCCGTTGCCGAACATCGCGCGCACGGGCGCCTTGGAACGCATCAACCAGAGCCAAGGCGAGTTCTACGTCGCGCAGTCGGACAAGGACTATGCGCTCATCGCGCAGCTCCTGCGGAAGGCCCTGCCTGACGTGTTGCCGGCTATGGAGGAAATGAGCGTCGACTTCGGCCGGGTCTACATCGCGAACTTCCCTCTTACCGGCGCATGCATTGCAGCGGCTGCCCTCTACCCGGACCCGACGGCGGACGCCCACTTCGACGAGATTGCCGCGTCGCCGCTGTCCGAGGGTGCGATCGCACCAGGCGCCGTCGTGGAACTCCGCAGCGCGATGATGGGAATCGGAACGGCGCTGAACGCTATCGCACCACGCTCCCTCGATCGAAAGGCGTTGCGGTCCGCAGCCAAGGTTTCGGATGGGCGTCTGTTCGCCCGGGCGCTCGACTACCTCATCAAGGCAGGTCGCGTCTTCCCGACCGCCGATGGCTATTCGATGACACCTGACGTCGAATCGTTCGAGAAGCCACGACCAAAGGAAGTCCAGTCGGACCGTGCGCCGGTCGAACCCACGCTGGTGAACCTCGCGCGGATGTCGCGCGTCTTAGGAACAGACACGTACAGCTTTCCGCACTGGCAAGACGATGACCCTCCAGTGCCAACAAGGACCGCAACCGTCACGGAATGGTCGCGCACTGACCAGGCTCAGCGCCCGCCTGGAAAAGCAGCTATCGGCGTAACGGCGTCCACGACGTGGCTCTTCACGTACTCGTACTCACCCTCGAAGACGAAGATCCACTCCGCCACGATTGTCGGGCGGGATGGCGTGACCCTTCGTCGGATTGACCTGAGCGCGAAGCCGCGGCATTGGGTTGCGCGACCCGACCGCCAATGGATCACGATTCTCGACGATGACTTGACCGTTTGGGCGTACCGCGCCGATGGCGAATTGCTCGACTCCGTCTCCCTCCGCGCTGTCCCGGAGGTCTCGGCGATCTTGCGTGACCCCGATGCGAACCTTTGGAAGTTTCGTTGCGCGGACTTCGACCTCAACTCGAAGACCTTGGTCGTGACCTTCGACGACGCAGTATGGTGCCTCGATACGAATGGGGAGATTGCCTGGTCCTGGCGGATGCCCCAGAAGCCATATCCCAGCGGCGCGTGGAAGGCCGACAGCACCCCCGAACCCGTGCGGCGGATCGCAGTTGGCCTCGGGCTTCGAAGCGATCTAACCGCGCGAGAGGCCGCCGCGTTGCTCCACGAAGCACAAGCCCGAGCGGTGAGTGATGCCAAAGGTATGGGAGGCACAGTGGCACGGCGATCTCAGGTGTCGAGAGTCGCCGACTTCTTGGGCGAGCTCACACCTGACCGTATTGAGGCCGCGGAGTTCGTCGACGACCGCGTCATTGTGTCCACGAGCTATGGGCTCAACGCCGAGATCGAGAGGAGCGGCGAGATCGGCAGGCTATGGAACACTCGATCTTCGTTCCACCCCCTCGGCCGCATCGACGGTGCCGTGCTCGGGTTCACGCATGGTCACTTCCTGAAAGTCGCCGACACCGCCCTCGTGCGATCCGAAGACCGGTCGCCCGTGAAGCTCGAGTCCACTCCGGCGCCCGGCGCGGATCCAACCTCGGTCTTGATGACAGCCATTGGTGATCCGCTCGCGGGAGCGGGCTGGGTCGCGACGATCGCCGACAGGACACTGACCGTTGCTTCGCAGGATGACTGGTCCTCTACCGCGTACGAGCTTCCGTCGGCGCCGCGAGCGGTCGTCGTGCTCAGCGGCGCGCTTCGAATCCACACCAACACCCAGCACGCGTTGATCCCTCTACCCTAGCTACAACAGAGCGGGAATCGTCTCGTTAGGATCCCGAGGTTCACCGATCCTCTCCTGATGCAGCGACTGCTTCCGGATCGGTCCGTCGGAGTCAATGTGCAACTCGACAGGACGACTCCACAGCTCCTGACCACTCCTCCCCGATCATCCTGGCAGTGGCTCACAACGCGACCGGAGGCGAGCGCAGTGCCGAGCCCGAGGATTACCGGACTGAGCGGAGCGAGGGAGGATATGCCGCAGGGCCGGACCGGAGCGCGCCGTAGGTCGCTACGATCGGCCGCCGGGAAGGACCGGTCGCTCACTCCCCCGAGAGCTCGGCCAACTTCTGGATGAACGGCCGTCGGTCGGCGAGCGGCTCGGTGATCAGCATCCGGATGACGCTTCGGAACATCTGCAGGTCCGGTTCGGGGAGGCGCTTCTCCAGCGGCACGGTGCACCACGCGACGTCTTCCTCTACGTCGTAGCCGGGCTCCCTGTCGGGCTTGCCCGGGTAGTAGGTGAACGCGCAGATGGCGACGCGGTAGAGCACCTTCTCGGCGCGGTTGCGGTCGATGACGGTCATCGGTTCAGTCCTGTCGAGTTGCTCTGCTGGAGCATCGGATGCGGCGCGGCGGGGTCGGGGTGGTGCGGGTGTCGAGGCTGCTCGCGGTGGCGCAGACGTTCGTTGATCTGCTTCGCGATGGCTTCCATGCGGACCTCCTCGAGCTCTTCCGGTGTCAGTCGCGGCTTCGGCTTGGGTCCAGGGGTTCCCCGGCCGAGCTCCTTCTGCAGCCGCGCCAACTCCTGCTTCTGCTCTGCCAGCGTGTACGTCGCGCGGGCCTTGAGGCAATCCCGCTTCCACTCCGCCCATAGCTCGGGAGGCGTCTCGATGCTCTTCTTGGCCACGGCGAGTTCCGGTTTCGTCCAGACGCGCGAGAAGAAGGCATCCGCCGCGGCGCGGTTCGACTCGCGCTCGTCCCGAGGCACACGGTGGATACGCCGGGCCGGCAATCCTGCCGCGCGACGCCGCTTCTCGCGATCGCGCCAGGCACGGCTCGCGGCGTTCTGCTTCTCCTTGTTGCGCGCGTAGTACTCGCGCCGACGTGCCCGCTGTTCCTCGGCATGCTCGGCGTAGTACTCGCGGCGCCGCTCGCGATGCTTCTCGGGGTCTTCGCGGTACTTGTCGCGAAGCCGCGCGTTGACCTCGTCCTTGTGCTTGTCGCGCCAGCGCTGGTTGCGCTCGCGCTTGCCCTCTCGATACGCCTCGGGGTCCTTCTCCCGCTGCTCAGCGCGATACTGACGCTGGTACTCGAGGTACTCCTCACGATGTTCGGCGTAGTACTCCCGCGCGTACTCGCGGCGGGCTTCCTTCCGCTGCTTCTGCCGATCGTGCAGCGCGGCACGCGCATGGGCGATCTGCAGGCGGAGGTCCTCACTCTCGCGCTCAAACCGCTCGGTCTCGTCGTTGGTCACGATCGTCACCTCGCCAGCGAGGAGTCGGCCGGCTGCGGCATCCAGATGCCGTCGAGCAGTGAGTCGGCCGGTGCGAATCGATCGCGGATGCTGCGCGGCGGCCCGAGCGGGAAGCGACGGTCGGCCTCGGTGGCAGAGCGCTTGCCTCTCGGCAAGTATTCGTGGAACAGCCGGCATCCCGGATCTGCGACGACCCAGTGGCAGCGGACACCCCACCACACGGTGAGGTCGAGTTCCGCTTCGTCGGCCGACTCGGCCCAGACACCGACGACGTGTCCGTCGACGAGCTGAGCCGTGTGCCCGTTTCGGTGGCCGGGGTCGACACCGCGGGCGGCGAGTGTGGTCTCGATCAGCTCGCGCCGGACACGGCAGTCCTCGTCGGTCGCGCGCTCACCACGGATCGGTGCCGCGGCGCGGATCCGCTCCCCCGCCTCGGCGAGGCTTTCGCCGGCGACCGGCTCGATTCGCGACTTCATGGCCGGCTCCCGAGGTGCGCGGCGACTCGCTTCAGCTCACCCGGCTGAAAGCCCGACCAGTGGTCGTGCTCATCGACGACCACCACGGGTGCGCGGGTATATCCGAGGTCGCCGATGACGTACTCGCGGGCCGCACGGTTCTCGTCACGCGTGATGTCGCATTCGGCGAACGGGATGCCGAGCTCTGCGAGCACCTTCTCTGTGAGGGCGCACTGCACACAGGCGCTTCCCGCCGTGTACACGGTCACGACAGGGACTTCGGATGCGGCATCCCGAGTCGAGTCGGCGTCAACGGCGATGGCGAGATCAGTAGTCATCGCTCGTCCCCTCACGGGTGCCGGCGTCGACCCACTCGTCGACCTCATCGGCCGCGTAGAGGACGATGCGGCCGAGCTTGCGGTAGCGCGGCCCCTTGCCCTCGTGGCGCCACATCGCAAGGGTGCCCGTCGTGATGCCCGGCAGCTGGTCAGCGACCTGCTGTGGGCTCAGGTATCTGTGCTTCAGCTCGACCGGAGTCGTGTCGATCTTCGTAGCCACGGTACACCTCCGTTGCGTTGTTCAAACCGTGTTTGACATGAGTACACAACTAAGCGGTATGCTCTGTCAAGTGGTTCCTGCGATGCATGTTCGCGGTAATGCAAGATGAGGAGGTGAGAATCGACGTGACCACTCCCGAGGGCACACCGATGACGGCGGATGCTGCGACTGAGCCGGTCGGATCCGCGCTGCGCATCGCCCCCGCCTTCGTCGCAACGACGACGAACGATGAGACGGGGATCGAGACGACGCTCGAAGCGCAGTACTCCCCCGACGAGGGCCGCTACATCGTGACGACGATCGTGAGTCGCGCTGTGCGGCCCGACTTCGACCAGCGAGCGCTCCGCCACACGGCGGCGCAATCCATCGTGCAGGCGGCTGTGCAGCACTGCATCGCCCTTCGGCTGGATGCCGGCGAGGAGAGCGAGTGGACGACGGTCGCCGACCTCACGACGGGCGAGGGCCGCATCATCCCGCAGTGGATGGCATCCGCCGTCGTCAAGCGCGGGATGAAGGACGAGCGCATGGAGGTGATCGAGATCCTCTACGGCGCCGCGGCGCTTGCCGACCTGCCCCCGACGAAGGCGGTGCAGGTCGAGCTCGATGTGCCGCATCGCACGGCATCCGATTGGATCGCGAAGGCGCGCGCGGCGGGGCGTCTCAAGGGCATGAACTACGCGCAGGGCCGGCCACGTCGAACGGACGATGCCTAAGCGCACGACCCGGAACGTCTACTCCTACGACTCCGTCAAGCACGGCACGCTCTGGCGCGCCCGCTACGTCTCGCCGAGCAACCGAGTGGTCGAGAAGCGCGGCTTCCTGACCCAGGCCGAGGCAGAGGCCTGGCTCGCAACAGAGAAGTCCAAACTGATCACCGGCGAATGGACCGACCCACGCAAGGCAGCCGTGACCATCGGGTCGCTTGCCCCGGCGTGGCTCGATGTGAAGCGCCGAACGTTGAAGCCCTCCGCGTACAAGCCGCTCGAAGCGAGCTGGCGCATACACGTCGCGCCACGGTGGGAGCGAGTTCCGCTCAGGCGCGTGGTGAACGGGGACATCGCCGCCTGGCTGAGCGAGATCGACCGATCGCCGTCGATCGTTCATCGCGCGTACGGCGTCTTGAACGGCATCCTGAAGCAGGCCGTGAAGGACGGTCGGCTTGCACGGAACCCCGCCGCCGGCGTCGACTCACTGCCTCGACGTCGGACCCGCCGGATGCGGCGCTACCTGACTCAAGAGGAGCTGCGCCGCGTTGCCGATGCCAGCGGATCGCACCGTTCCCTTGTCCTCACGCTTGGATACTGCGGCCTGCGTTGGGGTGAGGCAATCGCTCTCAAGGTCGGGGATGTCGATTTCGAACGGCGCCGCATCACCGTGGAGCGGTCGGCGGTCGAGGTACACGGCGAGATCCATCTGAGCACACCCAAGACGGATGCAAGCACACGGCTGGTACCTCTCCCCGCCATCGTCATCGACTCCCTCCGAGCCGAAATGGAGGGTCGTCATCCGACTGATCTGGTGTTCCCCGGTTCGGACGGCGACTACATGCGTCGGGTACGGGCCTCAGCGGGCTCGAAGTCTTGGTGGAAGAGTGCACTGAAGGCCGCGGGCGTGGAAACGATGGTCATTCACGACCTACGACACACCGCGGCGTCGATCGCCGTGAACGCCGGCGGGAACGTGAAGTCTGTGCAGCGGATGCTGGGCCACGCGTCAGCCGCGATGACGCTCGATCGGTATGCCGATCTGTTCGACGAGGGTTTGGATCGGCTGCTCGATCAGATTGACAGAGCACATCCCCCCGCGGTCACTTGAGGTCCACTCATCAAAGCTGAGACGAGTGCTGCCGCATAGTCACGAGCTTCATCTACCTGTAGTTGCAGTTGTACACGAGCGAAGTCCGTGTATTCTGCAATGTTCCCGCGACTGGGGCTCAGAAGCTTGTCAGACTGATACCAGCGCGTCGAGCCTCGCGAAGCCCACGCATGCATTGCCTTCGCCGCATTGTCATCGACCTAGAGGAAGGATCCGCCGCAATGGAATCCGACGCACCGCCCACCCCCGCGACCGTCCCGTCGCCCAGCCTCTTCGTAAGGGCGCGGGAGCGAGTTCGCCGGACCCCCGCGGCAGATGCTCCGTCAATCAATCCAAACGAGGAACTCGTCGCCTCAGGACTGCGCCTCCTGCGCACGCCGCTCGCGCTCTTCATCTGCCAGGGGATCGCGGAGCAGTATGGGGACGATTGGTGGACGCACGGAGTGCTTGAGATGTTCATCTACAGCGCTATGCCTACAGTCGAGGACGTTCGCAAACAGCGCAGACTCCCCGCTACGGGCACCGTGGATGAGTTGTCAGCCAGTCTCGACATCAGCGCTTGCCTCATCCTGCTGACGAAGCAGTGGAGCCGCATCTTCGGCGCAGTGCTCGGACAGGAGCACCGCGGCTGGGCATACGAACTGATCGGCGTTCGCAACGAGAACAAACACCTTCGGGCGAGCGATCATCCCAGCGACTACACGTGGCGTGCGCTCGACACGATGTATCGCCTCGCGGCTTCGATTTCACCTGAGACAGCGCGCGAGCTACTGACTCTTAGGTCATCCGTCGACATGTCGGCTTATCATGCCGAAGGGTCGCCGACCGCAACGAACTCGAACGGCGCGCTTTCACCGCTCCCCTATGACGCACCCTCGAGCGGTGACGCGCTTGACGGGGGTCATGAATCACGTCCGGCTGCCGAACTCGGCACCCCTCGGTCAGAGGATTCTGACGAGGACGAAGCCATCCTCGCAGCCGACTTTTCCGGCGCGGATCTCCGTCAGATGGACTTCTCCGGTGCAGATCTCTCGGGTGCAAACTTCGCGGATGCCAACCTTGAGGACACGAACCTTCAAGGAGCGTCGTTGGTGGGCGCAGACTTCACCAACGCGTCTCTCGGCGGCGCCAACCTCACCAATGCGGACCTGCGCGGCGCACGCTTCGAAGGCACCTCCCTCTCCCGCACCTATGCCGGCGACTTCTACGGCGCCCAACTCGCCGGCGCAAAGCTCGACGGAGCAACACTCAACTTCGCAGGCACCGATCTACGCAACGTCGACCTCAGCGAAACCAACCTGCAAGGCGCAGACTTCACCAACGCGTCTCTCGGCGGCGCCAACCTCACCAAAGCGGACCTCCGCGGCGCTCGCCTCATGAACGCGAGTCTTCAAGGCACCAACCTCACCGACGCGGACCTCCGCGGCGCTTCACTCGGCGGTTCGAACGTCAAAGCAGCGACGACGGTCGGAGCCCGGTGGGCGTAGGGCGGATTTCGCGATCCTCGCGGGGCATTGCCGCCCCGAGTGCTGACCGTGCGGCCCAGGTGACTGGGGGTCAGCGCGATACCCGGGCAAGACATTGCCACCGATGCCCTGAGACACGGCACAACCGCATCGCAGGAGCAGATCCGACCCGTTTCGTGGCAGGAACGTGGCAAGAACGCCCTCCGTACCTCCGCTGGGAGCAGAAAACCTGCGGAAATCCGCGGGTTCTGAGCCTGACGCATGTGGCGGAGACGGAGGGATTTGAACCCTCGGTCCCCTTGCGGGGACTCCACCTTAGCAGGGTGGTGCACTAGGCCTGACTATGCGACGTCTCCTCGTGACCACGCCGCCG
>Ga0164243_10001100_pt1 | contig 46749 bp, 47 predicted proteins | sample OricompcompostOP_FD_108781 | JGI IMG/M metagenome (GOLD analysis project Ga0164243, IMG submission 108781) | Organic Plus compost microbial communities from Emeryville, California, USA - Original compost - Organic plus compost (OP) | ecosystem: Engineered > Solid waste > Mixed feedstock >...
GAGTTCGATCCGCAACCGATGCATCTCGACGAGGAAGCGGCCAAGCATACCATGATCGGCGGCCTTTGCGCGTCGGGCTGGCACACCTGCAGCATGCTGATGCGCATGAGTGTTGATGGTTACCTCGCCAATACGTCGTGCCTGGGCTCGCCCGGTGTGGAAGAGGTGCGTTGGATGAAGCCGGTACGACCCGATGATCGGCTCCGTGTCCGTGCCACGGTTATGGACACCCGCGACTCCAAAAGCCGTCCCAATATAGGGCTCGTCAAGACCAAATTCGAAGTGTTCACGACGGAAGATGTTTGTGTCATGCAGTCGACCTGGACCATTATGTTTGCCCGCCGAACCCCTCGCACGCAGCCCGATGCATCTTAAGGAACTGCAAGATGCGCTTTTACGAGGACATTCAAATCGGCGACCGCAGCGAATACGGCAGCCATACGTTCGAAGCTGAGGAGATCAAGGCGTTCTCGCGCAGGTTCGATCCACTGCCGTTTCATGTCGACGAGGAAGCCGCCAGGCATTCGCTTTACGGCGCCCTGTGTGCGTCCGGCTGGCACACCGGTGCGGTGTGTATGCGGCTCTCGGTGGATTACAAAACACGAGAAAGAGCCGCCATGGAGGCGGCTGGGGAGCCCACCGCCGAATCCGGTCCGTCGCCTGGTCTGCGCGATATCCGCTGGATCAAACCGGTCTATCCTGGGGATACAGTTACGTTTGCATCCGAGGTGACCGGCAAACGTGAAACTTCACGCCCGAAGTTCGGCCTGATCACGCACAGCACGAGAGGTACGAACCAAAACGGCGAACTCGTCTATTCCGTGCAGGGCGCTGTATTTGTCGAGCGCAGGACGAAGTAGACGGGACGCAATAGTGAATTAGTTTTAGTCACCGTAGCGTCGTCTAACCCGGCATTTTGTCTCTTGCCTGGGGGGTGGAAGCACCTATCTACCGTTGGCACCGACAGGAAGACCGACATGGACCCGCTCAAGCTGATCGCATTCGACAAGGACGATCTCGAGGTGATCTCCGCGCATCTTCAGGACGCTGTCGTCAACGTCGGCGAGATCATCTGGCGCCCGGCCGAGCAGCGTGTCGTGATCCCCTTGTGCCGGTTTGATTGGCTCAGCGCGGGGAACGAAAAGCCGGAATACAGGCGCCGGCTTGCGGCGTTGCGGTTCGAACGAGTCAGTGCGTTCAAAGCCCGCAATATTGACCCGACCGCCAAGGCCGTAACGCTCAATCTTCTGTCAATGGATTTTGCGGAAGCCGACGCGCCGACCGGACACGTGACCTTGAATTTTTCGGGCGGAGCGGCGATCCGGCTTGCGGTCGAATGCCTGGAGAGCGAACTGGCCGACCTCGGCCCGGAATGGACGACGGTGAACCGCCCCGGCCACCCGGAGGTGTCGGCGGATGACGGGGTTGACGGTTCGGCCCCGGCAGGTCATTGACGCTCCCGCGCATGGCCTGACGCCTGCCGCCTCTCAAACATCCCCTGTCAGAAACAGGCCCCGTCATGCCGATCCGCCTAGATACATGCAATTCCGATTTTGCGCAGCGTTTTGCGGCGTTTCTCGACGTCAAGCGTGAAAGCGCGCAGGATGTGGAATCGGCAGTCCGGACCATCATTGCGGACGTAATTGCGCGCGGCGACGACGCAGTGGTCGACCTCACGTGTAAGTTCGATCGCGCCGACGTGACGTCGAAAACGCTGCGTATTCCCAAGGCTGAGCTCGATGCTGCCTCCGGGCAGTGCGATCCGAAGGCGCTCGAGGCGCTTGCTTTCGCGAAGGCGCGCATCGAAGCCTATCACCGCCGGCAAATGCCGAAGAACGAGCGTTTTACCGACGCGCTTGGCGTCGAGCTCGGCTATCGCTGGACGGCCGTGGCGGCAGCGGGGCTGTACGTGCCCGGCGGCTCAGCCGCCTATCCATCGTCGGTGTTGATGAATGCGGTGCCGGCCAAGGTCGCGGGCGTACCACGCCTCGTGATGGTCGTGCCTGCACCCGATGGCAAGCTCAATCCGCTGGTGCTGGCGGCGGCGAAGCTCGCCGGCGTCGACGAGGTCTATCGCATCGGCGGCGCGCAGGCGATTGCAGCGCTGGCTTACGGCACGGCGTCGATCAGGCCGGTCGACAAGATCGTCGGTCCCGGCAATGCTTATGTGGCTGCGGCGAAGCGGCTGGTGTTCGGCAAGGTTGGCATCGATATGGTGGCCGGTCCCTCGGAGGTGTTGATTGTCGCCGATGGCGACGCCAATCCGGACTGGATCGCGGCCGACCTCCTGGCACAGGCGGAGCACGACACGGCGGCGCAGTCGATCCTGGTGACCGACAGCGCAGCGCTCGCCGACAACGTTACCGCGGCGGTGGATGCTCAGCTCAAGACGTTGCCGCGCGCCGGCATTGCCGGCAAGTCCTGGGCGGACTTTGGGGCCATCATCCTGGTGCGCAAACTCGATGAGGCCTTGCCGCTGATCGATCAGGTCGCGCCGGAGCACCTCGAAATCATCACGGCGAATGCGGATGCTTACGCCGAGAAAATCCGCAATACCGGCGCGATCTTTCTTGGCGCCCACACGCCGGAAGCGATCGGCGACTATGTCGCGGGCTCGAACCATGTCCTGCCGACCGCGCGTTCGGCGCGTTTCTCTTCCGGGCTTGGCGTGTTCGATTTCATGAAGCGCACGTCGATCCTCAAGTGTGGGCCGGAACAACTTGGCGCGCTTGGTCCCGCGGCAATCGCGCTTGCGGATGCGGAAGGGCTTGGTGCGCATGCGCGGTCTGTCGCGATCAGGATGAATCGCAGATGAATTCATCCGCGCCCGCTCAACGTCAGCTCGTTCGGGTGACGCTCGACGAGAACTCGATCGGTCGCTCCAATCCCGATGTCGAACACGAGCGGGCGGTCGCGATCTACGACCTCCTCGAAGAGAATGTATTTCAGCCTGTGGGGCTGGGCGATGGTCCTTTCGGCCTGCATCTGTCGATCACCGGCAACCGGCTTGTCATCGACATCCAGAGTGAGGATGGCACGCCGCTTGTCGCACATCATCTCTCGCTCACGCCGTTGCGCCGGATCGTCAAGGACTACTTCCTGATCTGCGACAGCTATTACCAGGCGATCCGTACGGCGACGCCAGCGCAGATTGAAGCTATCGATGTCGGCCGCCGCGCTCTTCACAACGAGGGCTCCGAAAAGCTGCTCGAGCGGCTGAAGAACAAGATCGGCATGGATATCGACACTGCGCGGCGCCTGTTCACGCTGCTGTGCGTACTGCACTGGAAGGGCTGAACATGGTGCGGCGCGGCGTTCCGCAGGCCGTTCTGTTCGCTTGCGGCCTCAACACAGTGCGCTCTCCGATGGCCGCCGCATTGTTGCGGAAGTTTGCCGGCAACGCGATCTATGTCGGCTCCGCAGGTGTGCGCAAAGGCGATCTCGATCCTTTCGCTGTCGCCGTCATGGACGAGGCCGGCCATGACATCGCCAAGCATCGCCCGATGACATTCGAGGAACTCGATGATTGGGAGGGCCTCAACTTCGACCTGATCGTGACGCTGTCACCGGAAGCGCATCACCGGGCTATCGAGCTCACGCGCACGCTCGCGGCGGATGTCGAATATTGGCCGACTGTCGATCCGACCGATACGGAAGGTAGCCGTGAACAGCGGCTCGACGCCTATCGCTCTGTACGAGACCAGTTGTTGGCCCGCATTGAGGCGCGTTTTGCCGGCCTTAAGGCCGAAAATCTGCCGGAATAGCGCGGATGAGCGGTTTCAATCCGGTGAACGGTTGTGGACCGGCGGCGATTCCGCTAGTTTCCGCGCCGAATTAGCAGGCATTGCTGGTTGTCGAATCTCGGGGCCGCCGCCGGCCCCCAAACTGGATGATCTATGGCGAAAGAAGAACTGCTGGAGTTTCCCGGTGTCGTCACGGAATTGCTTCCGAACGCCACGTTTCGCGTCAAACTTGAGAATGAGCACGAGATTATCGCTCATACGGCAGGTCGCATGCGCAAGAACCGCATTCGCGTGCTTGCTGGCGACAAGGTGCTCGTCGAAATGACGCCTTACGACCTCACCAAGGGCCGCATCACCTATCGCTTCAAATAACGCGGCGGCGTGTCGCCGCCCGGTTGCGCCAAGGCTTTCCTCCTACCGATTGCAGCAAATCCGATGATTGGCCGGCCAAAACTTGTTCTCGCTTCAGGCTCGCCGCGCCGGCTTTCGCTCGTCAATCAAGCGGGTATCGAGCCGGATACGCTATTGCCGGCGGATATTGACGAGATTCCGAAGCGCGGCGAACTGCCGCGCGCCTGCGCCAACCGCCTCGCCAAGGAGAAGGCCCAGGCCGCACTCAAAATTGTGCGCAATGACGACGATCTCAAAGGCGCTTTCATCCTCGCAGCCGATACCGTCGTCGCGGTGGGCCGGCGCATCATGCCGAAGGCCGAGTTGCTCGACGAGGCAGCGCAATGCCTGCGGCTTCTGTCAGGCCGCAACCACCGCGTTTATACCGGCGTCTGCCTCGTCACGCCGCGTGAAGGATTTCGTCAGCGGCTGGTAGAAACGCGGGTGCGGTTCAAGCATTTATCCGAGCAGGATATCGAGGCCTATCTTGCCTCTGGCGAGTGGCGTGGCAAGGCTGGCGGCTATGCGGCGCAGGGCATTGCGGGTACGTTCATCGTCAAGCTGGTCGGATCGTATACGAATGTGGTCGGACTGCCGCTTTATGAGACCGTTACCTTGCTGGGCGGGGAGGGTTACCCGATCCGGCTGGGCTGGCTTAATGCGGCCAACGCGGTTTAGGCTGCATTCACCGCGCCTCGCCAAAACGGAGACCCCTAACTGGATTTCCGCTCGCGCGAGGCTGAGCGGCATGCGGCAGCAATCCCGAAGGGGCTCGTCCCGCATTCAACCGGGCTTCGGCCGTCACGTCCCCGTCCAGCCATGACGCCGCCGGCCTCCAAGAAGCTGTGCCCGATCTGCGGCAAGCCGGTGTCGGAACGCTACAAGCCGTTCTGCTCTAAGCGCTGTGCAGATGTCGACCTCAATCGCTGGCTGAGCGGTTCCTACGTGGTTCCGGGGAATCCCGATGATGAGACGGAAGCCTCTGTACGGCCAGAAGAATCCGACGAGAGCGGGACGCGCTAGCTTGCTGGACAGGCTCGGAGCAAGCCTTTATAACCCGCCACTCCGATTGCCCGCTCGCGGTAAATCGGCGCCCGGGTAGCTCAGTTGGTAGAGCAAGCGACTGAAAATCGCTGTGTCGGTGGTTCGATTCCGCCCCCGGGCACCATTTGGTGCTATCAGGCTATCTTTTCGAGTAAAGATCGGAAACCAGTCTTCGATCCGTCAATACCCGGAACGACGCTAGTCTAGGCGCCAAGCGTTCCGCGCAGCGCCCGGATTTCGTTGATAAGCAACTTGGCGCCGGGGGAAACGTGATCGTGGGACCGCCGCAAAATTCCGATTTGGCGAACGGGGTCCGACGGATGCAGAGGCAGCATCACGAGAGAGCCGGTCCGAAGCTCATAGTGAAACAGGTGACGCGAGGCGATCGTGATCATGTCGCTTTGCATGAGCAGGCCGCGGATGACCGACAGGTCAGACGATTCGACGGCGACGTGCGGCTGTTGCTTCAATCCAATTGAGCGCAGGGCCGAGACTGCGACACTGCGCGTCGGCACGCGTTCGCTGGGCAATATCCAGGCTGCGTCCGCCAGATCGGCAATACCGGTGTTCCTGCGCTGTGCTAGCGGATGTCCCGCCCGAGCAATTACCGCCATCTGGTCGCTGAACAGGTTTTCCCTGACGAGATCCTCATTCTGGATATCGCTCTGCAAAGCGCCGAGGATGAAATCGAGGTCGCCGCAGCGCAAATCTGTCGTCAGCGCTGCAAGGGAGCCCTCGACGGTCACGACCTGAAGGCGAGGATATTTAAGCAGGAGATTGGCAATCGCCGTCGGCAATATGTACGTCCGCGAAAACGGAAGGTCTCCCACTGTCACGCGACCTTCGACCAGGCCCTGCATCGCGACGATTTCCGCTGTCGCGAGGCGAAGCTGCGCCAAAGCTCTCTTGAGCGAATAGAGCAATACTTCGCCGGCACGTGTCAGCCGCGTGCCTGCAGTCGTCCGCTCGAATAGCGTCAGTCCCACGCTCAGCTCGATATCGCGGGCCGCCATGCTGACAGCGGGCTGCGAGATATTGAGCTGCCTGGCAACGCTTCCCAGATACCTCGGCGCGGCCAAAGCCATGAGGATTTCAAGTTGCCGCTTGCCGATCGCAAGCGAAAAAACCGGTGCGAGCCGCAATCCCGATCGTCCCGCCGACGATAGCGATCCCAACGCCTTGTGCGCCCTCTCCATTTCTTCGAGAGCAAATTTCACGCGCTTGAGCAGAACCTTCCCGGTCGATGTCAGGAGAACGCCGCGCGCGTGCCGCTCAAAGAGCTCCACTCCGAGGAACGACTCAAGCTCCTCGATTGATCGGGAAACAGCCGATTGCGCCCGCCCCAGCCGCTTGCTGGCCCCCTTCATATTGCCAGCTTCGGAGACAGCCCGGAACACACGAATGTGTTTGAGGTGAGAAAGCATTGCGAGAAGTTACCGCAACGCCCACGCCATGGACAGAAGCCCTAGACGGAATTTGTCGCCGTCGCGCGCGCCAAAACCTCAACAGCCGTCGAGGAAGAGATGACCTGTCCGATGTTGTTGCGCACCGTCGCCAATGTGCCCTCGTGGCCGGCCTGGCTGTTGCTGCCAACGCAATCCTCCAGCACGACGATATGATACCCGAGAAAAAAGCCCTCACGCAGCGTGGAGTCGACACAGACGTTTGTTGCTACTCCGGTCATGATGAGCGTGCGGATGCCGCGCTCGCGAAGATAGCTATCGAGCCGAGGGTTTCGAAAGGCGCTAAAACAGTGTTTGTCAATGACGACCTCGTCAGGCGCCGGAGATAGCCGAAAAAATTCCACCCCCCAGGTGCCTTCCAGGCAGCAGCCTTCCTCGCCACGCTTGGCGATTTCAGCGGCGCCGAGATACTTGAAGTCGTAGATGGATCGGACCCAGACAACACACATCCCGAGCCGTCGCGCCACTGCGGTAACGTTGCCGATTTTCGTGACGAGCCCGTCTGCAAAGCTGACGTTGTAGTTCCGCTCCCGCTGGAGATATCCTCCCTCCGCGCAGAAGTCGTTCTGTATATCAATGATCAAAAGTGCCGCGGTACGCGGATCCAAGCGTTCTTCCAACATGCCCATCTGCCAGCCGTAACGCTTGAATTCAAGGAGCCGGCATGACGGTGCCGCACTGCTTGCACGTGCGGAACTCTTCGGAGCCGAAGAATCTTTCATAAGCGCGCGATACCGGGTCGGCCTTGTAGTCATCCACCGTGTAGGTTTCTTCGTGCAAAAGCGCGTCGCAAGACGGGCAGTACCAATAGAAACGATCAATTTCACCAGGCTTACGACATCGCTCGATGACGAACTGGAAAGAATCCGGCGCGAAGCGCGGTGAATGTGGAACCAAAGGTGGCTGATAAAGACACGAACCCTCTGGGACGAAAGCGATCTCTTCTTTTCCCTGAGGGGTGCGGTAGTGCAGGTTTAGATCGCCCTTCAAAGAATACTGAATTTCATAGCTTGGGTTCACGTGGAATTCGCTGCGGTATTCCCTGCCTCGTGCAATGAAGGCAAGAGATTCAGAATTCAGCCAAAGCTGATGCGTTCGTCTCCCGGTTTCCAGCAGAAGGTTCATGATTCTCTCGAGCTCTACCGTCGGCATGTCCCACATCGGCATCGGTTTGATCAAAGGGGCTGTCATTCCTGAGCTCCATGGGTTCCGGTTCGACGTTGGTCGAGCCACGCGCAGTCATGCTGCGTTCAACATACCGTAGCATCACGACGGACATCGTCTAAGTCAAATTCCCTCGATAAGAAAGTTTTTATTCTGATATCTAATTATCTTATTTGTTCAGATAACGAGGGCGTCATTTGGACATTGAAGAGGGCTTTCTCAGCAGGCAAAGAAATAGCGACACCGGAACGCGCCTAAATAATTTCCACAAAATGTGCGGCGAACGCAATCGACCTCGGTATAGGACCTACAGTCGGGAACGCGCGCAGCAAAGGCCAATTTACGCGCATTCTTCGGTTTGTCATTGAGCGCATGAGTAATTTTTAATCTCGCACTGCACCCAAATCGCGCTGTTTCATACGGAGCGCTGTGGCGCTTTGAGGTTTGCCTAAACGCTCAAAGGTATTTCATGCAGCGAGCTATGAGTTTTCTGGATTACTTATAACCATGATGTCCTCTGTGGCGCCGCGGTCCGGTTCGCGCCGGCACGGTTCGAAGCAGAAGGAACGCTTGTTTTTCCCAATCATCCAAATACTTGGGCTTCTGCGCAGGCGCGGGGCGCTGACGTGTCAGTGTGATGTTCGTCCCGATGTTCGCGAGCCTTCTGATCTTGCGTGGCATGCATCTTGCTGCGGGATAGGCGTCCGACGGCAATCGTGAAGCTGATTTGCCGCACAGATGAAACTCCGGCCAAGATCGATACAGAAGGAACATCGCCGATGCTCCAAATGACTGACCAGAACAGGCGAGGGATGGCCCCGCCCGCGTGGCGCTCGGTCTTTCAAAATATCGGAGCTATCCGGATTGTTTCGATTGTCGCGGCTTTAGTCGCGTGGGAACTCCTGTCTCGCATTGTCCCGAACAATCTCTTCCCGGGCCCGCTGGAATCTTTTGGCGCGTTGCTTTCGAATATTCGTGACGGCGTGATTTTCAAGCATCTCGCGCTCACCTTGTTGCGAGTTTTCAGCGGTCTCGCGCTGGCCATGATGATCGGCGTTCCCGTCGGAATCGTCATGGGATTGTCGAAGCGCGCGGCGGCCTTCCTGGACGCCTGGCTCATGATATCGATGGCGATCCCGAGCCTTTGCTACGGGCTGATCTGCTTCATCATCTTCGGCTTGAATGAGTTTGGCGCGATCCTCGCCATCGCGCTGACGGGAGCGCCCTCGATCACCGTAAACGTGTGGGAGGGCGTCAAGAACCTCGACGCCAAATTGATGCGGATGGCAGATGCCTATCAGGCCAACCGGATGCTTGTGCTGCGGCACGTCATCCTGCCGCAGCTCGCGCCTTACATCATGGCCTCGCTCCGGTTCGGACTGGGGCTGATCTGGAAAATTGCGATTCTCGTGGAGCTTCTTGGCCTGCCGAACGGCGTCGGTTTCGAACTCTACTATTGGTATCAGTTGGCGGATATGCGCCAGGTACTCGCGTGGACATTGGTCTTCACGCTGTTCATGTTGTTTATCGAGTTCGGGGTTTTCAAGCGGCTTGAAACCCGATTGTTCTCCTGGCGTCCGAGTGCATCGCAATGACCGCGACAATCACCATCCGCAATCTGCACAAGAGTTTTCCTTCGCGGGAAATTCCTGGCGGATACACCAGCATCCTCAAGGGTGTTTCGCTCGATGTTCAAGCCGGGGAATTTATTTGCATCCTCGGTTCGTCCGGATGCGGCAAGTCGACTTTATTGAATATACTTGCGGCGCTCGACCCGCACTACGACGGCGAGTTGCTGATTGATGGCAAGGCTCCGGGCACTCCGGGAATAAAGGTTGGCTATCTTTTCCAGGAAGACCGGCTGCTGCCTTGGCGTACGGCCGAGGAAAATATCGACTTCGCACTTGCGGCCGCCGGCGCGCCAAAAAGCGTTTGGAAAGAGCGAAAGGAAAAATACTTTTCGATTGCGGGACTTTCCGAATACCGGAAGCTCTATCCCCACCAGCTATCCGGCGGCATGCGTCAAAGGCTTTCTCTCGTGCGCGCGCTCGCTATAGAGCCGGATCTGCTGCTGATGGACGAACCTTTCAGCAGCCTCGACGAAATGACGGCGCGACGGCTGCGGATGGACATCCTCGAAATTTGGCGGGCGACCAAGCGAACGATTGTCTTCGTGACCCACAATTCCTATGAGGCGAGCTTTCTGGCCGACCGCGTTGTGATCATGGCCGGCGGCGTCGTCCACGAAGCAATCAGCGTGAATCTGCCGCGGCCTCGCGACTACGACGGCCAAGCCCTGTTCGACATGAACCGTCAGGTCATCGCCCGCTTTATCGCCTCGTCCGTCACGGCAAGTGGCACGTCTCCGCTTGTCGCCGTAGCAGGATCGAGTCCGAACCGCCCCAAGTGAAGAAAGAAAGGATTGTCATGACCGAAAAGATCGATCGCCGAGGCATGCTTCGTTTAGCGGCCGGCGCCGGATTGATGGCGGCGAGCGGTTCATCTGTCAGAGCAGCGTCTGACGCGCCGATTGTGCTCGGCGGGCTCAATCAATCGCTGACCGGCATTGCGATCCAGGTCATGGTAAACCAAAAGATCGATCGCAAGTACGGCGTAGCAGTTGAGTATCGTACTTATCCGACGCTCGATGCCGTGTTCAATGCGTTGCGCGGCCAGCAGGTCGACGTGACCTCGGGCGGTTGGACCGCGACAGCCCAGTTCCGCGAGAAGGGCTTTCCACTGCTGATGTTCTTCCCGATCGGTCGAGGCAATTCGCTCGAAGTCCTGGTCCCGAAAGATTCGCCGTACAAGACCTTGGCGGACCTGAAAGGGAAGCGGATCGGCTCCTACGCCGGCGCGGCCGGTACGGCGACGGTGTTGATGCGAGTCATCACGCGCAAATACTTTGGTTACGATCCGGCCGACAGCGGCAATCTGCAGTTCGCGAGCAACGCGCTTCTGCCGACCCTGATGGACAAAGGCGACCTTGCCGGAGCGCTTATGGCAGATCCGGTATGCGCGAAGGCGCTGGTATCGGAAAAATACCGGTCGATAGGAAATCTGCCCGAGATCTACACAAAAGAAGTTGGCAGCGAATTCTTTTGGATAGGTTATTCGACGAATGAAGCCTTCGCCAAAAAGAACCCGGAAACCCTGCGTTCATTCACCAAGGCGTGGGTGGAGGCTGTCGCCTATGTCAGGGCGAACCCGGACGTCTACGACAGTTATGTCAAGGCGCTTGGCTTCGAGGGCAAACTGGCCACATTCTTGCGCGATCGTGTAAATGACGATTATACGCTTCAGTGGGATCAGGCTAGGATCGACAACATGCGTCAATTCGCCGAATTTGCACGATCTGTGATGGGACCGGGCTATCTCGACAAGTTCCTGCCGGAAGCATTCACTCTGGATTTCGTGCCCAAAGCGACCTGATACTCAATGACAGCTTCCTCGGAGTGGGACGATATGCGTCCCACCTTATACACCAACGGAAGGATTATAACGCTCGACGAAAAATCAACGGTCGCGGCGGCGCTCGTCACGCGTGGGCGCCGCATCCTCGCTGTTGGCAGCACCGAGGACATGGCCGCGGCTGCAGGCGATGGAGCGCGCACCGTAGACCTCGAAGGCAAAGCGGTCGTCCCCGGCCTTATCGATACCCACGCTCACATGGACCGCGAGGGACTGAAGCACATCGGCCCTTCGCTGCAGGGTTGCCGCTGCATTGACGACGTGCTGCTTCGCATCGAAGCGGCTGTTCGCAAGGCGCCGCCGGGCAAATGGATTGTGACCATGCCGGTGGGAGATCCTCCTTATTACTGGGAGGGCGCGGCCTCGCTACGCGAAGGACGGTTGCCGAACCGCCATGAACTGGACGCCGTGTCGCCGCATAATCCGGTCTTCATTCGACCGGTTTGGGGATATTGGCGGCATGCTCCCAACCCGGAGACGCTGATTTCTGCCGCGAATACCCTCGCGCTTGCGGCCACCGGCATCAATCCCAAAACGCCGCTTCCTTCTCCCAACATCTCTCTCGAAGTGGATCAGAAGGACGAAACTCTTTCAGGCATCTTCGTCGAGAATGTCGCGATGCCGATAATCGAGCTTACAATGCTCGATGTGGCCTCGCGGTTTTCCGATGAGGAAAGACGCGACGCTATCGGGCGCTCGATGCAGGTTTACAATAGCCTGGGCACGACGGGCATTTATGAGGGCCACGGCGTATCGGCTGAGGTGTTTCGTGCCTATCGCGCGTATTGCGGGCGTGAGCTGCCGTCCGTTCGTGTCCGCATGGTTCACAGTCCTTCCTGGCGAAGCATCGGGAATGCCGATCCTGCCCAGGTTGTCGGCCAGTGGGCTTATTGGGCCGCTGGTCTGGGCAACGAAATGTTGTCCATGGCTGGCCTCTTTCTCGATCACCGCGTGAATCCCGACAACGCGATCCGCGCGCAGGTGGCGCCCTACACCGGCTGGGGCGGCTATCACTACGATTCCTCGCTGGCGTTGCCGGATCTCAAGCGCGTCATGCTCGCCGCTGCGCGGGCCGATATTCAATGCGTGACGGCCACGTCGCTCCTGATGGATACGATGATCGAGGTCGACCGTGTTGTTCCTCTGGCGGGGCGCCGGTGGATTGTCCAGCATTTTGGACCGATGAGCGAAGCGCATTGCGAGGCCGCAGCCCGCATGGGACTTGTGCTGACGCCGCTGACATCGCGTTATCTTTACAAGGAAGGATATCACGACAAAAAAATTCCGCAGGCGGATTTCGTGCCTTTCAAACGATTGGCGCGGTTAGGCGTTCCTGTCACGCTCTCGACCGACAATGCGCCGCCTTCGCTCTTTGAGGCGATATGGCACACCGTGGCGCGGCGGGATCGCTTCAACGATGACGTTCCGCCCGCAGCCGAAAAGCTTTCACCTCTCGACGCACTCAAATGCGCGACCGTGAACGGCGCCTACGCAACTTTTGAGGAGCGCGACCGCGGAACTCTCGAGCCGGACAAGCTTGCCGACTTCGCTGTGCTCACGAGCGATCCGCTCTCCTGTCCGGAAGATGAACTGCGGACTATTCGCTCGCTGATGACCATTGTGGATGGGAGGACAGTCCATCAGGACGAGAGCGTCACCGGATGCGGCACGTCGCCGTGAGCAGCACTGGAGCCGGATCATGAATATAAGCGTATGGCATATCTTCATCAAAGGAATCGATTTCAGGCCCTGGGCAGTATGATGTTAGCCTTTTTTCGGGAGCCTGCGATGGATGGCTCAAACAGGAATGCCGCAAAGCGCGTCCCGGCTGTCGACTAGCTTCCTCGCCTATGAAGCCGGAAACCGTTCGGCGCGACGTCCGGGTTGGCAAAGGACTTGCACTGCTCCGTAAGCACCCCCGCGGCAAAATTGCCGTGCAATGTGAAAACCAGAGGATCATCGTGATATCTCAAACAATCAAGAAGACGCTCGTTTGCGCAGTTGTGACACTGGCTGCCACATTCGGCGCAATGTCCCACTCCGGCGCTCAGGAGACCAAACTGCGCGTCAGTACAATCCCGATTTTTGACAACGCCGCTTTCGAGGTCGCGGTCAGAAAGAACTTCTTTAAAGATGAGGGCCTGTTGGTGGACACGACTCCCACCCCGGGCGGCTCGACCGGTATTCCTGCGCTGGTCGCGGGACAGCTTCAGTTTGCGTCCAGCAATATCGTCACGATCCTGATCGCTGCGGCGCAGGGCCTCAATCCGGTCATGGTGGCTGCAGGCGACACGACAAGCGACGCTCCGCCCGATTTGGCAGGTCTTGTCGCGAAGAAGGGCGCGACCTTCAAGACCGGGAAGGACCTCGAAGGAAAGACTATCGCGGTGAACGCGCGCAACAATATCCTTTGGCTGTACGCGCGTGAATGGATCGAAAAAACCAAGGGCGATCCCTCAAAGGTCACGATCGTGGAAGTTCCGTTCCCGCAAATGACGGATGCCGTGCAGAACGGGCGCGTCGATGCGGCAATGCTTGTCGAGCCGTTTTTGTCCGCCGGCATAAAAGGCGGAACGCTCGATCTGGTCGACTGGCCGTATTCGGTCGTGCAGAAACGCATCCCGGTTGCACAGTTCGTGACGACCAAGGCTTACGCCGATGCCAATCCCGAGATCGTTGCCAAGTTCACCAAGGCGCACGACCGTGGGGTCGATTGGGCCACTCAGAACGGCAAGACGGAGGAGTTCCGGCAAATCGTTTCCACCTTCACGAAAGTTCCTGTGGATCGGATTGCAGAATCCGCGCAGCCGGTATTTGTGAAGAAAGTGAATGTCGCTGCGGTTGAGCAGGTTGCCGCTTTCATGAAGAAACAAGGCTTGCTGAAGACCGATGTCGATGTGAAGGCGATCATCCACCCGTCGATCAGGGAATGATGCGGATTGCGTGTTATCTATGGTCTGCCTGCGCAAGCAGGCGGACCACTCCGGGTTCAGCAAAAACGGACGGAGTGCGGCGAGCGATTGCGACGTGAATCTACAGAAAGGAAACTTGGTGATGCTCCGGCCCGTTCATCGCGATGCATCCGTACCTGAACCCGCCAGCGAGGCTCAAACGATCCTGAGCGTGCAGGATCTTTGTCACGGTTTCACCGTGAATGGAAAAGCAGTTCCGGTTTTCCAGGGCGTGTCGCTCGATATCGCGCAGGGCGAGTTTCTGGGCGTCCTTGGGCCGTCCGGCTGTGGCAAGTCGACGTTGCTGCAGATCATTGCTGGCCTGCTGCCGTCGGTTTCCGGTCGCGTGATGTTCGAGGGCCACCCCATCGTCGCGCCGCCCGAGGACATGGTTTATCTGTTTCAGCAATACAACAAGTCCCTGCTGCCCTGGCGCTCGACCAAGGCCAACGTTGGCTTTGCCCTGGAAGGCCGGGGTCTCTCGCGCCAGGAAAAGAACGAGCGGTGCCTCGAATATCTCCGGATCGTCGGTCTCGCGGATTTCGCCGACCACTTTCCATGGCAGCTGTCGGGTGGCATGCAGCAGCGTGTCGCAATCGCACGTGCGCTCGCCGCCAATCCGAAGGTGCTGTTGATGGACGAGCCGTTCAGCGCGGTTGACGCGCTGACGCGGCTCGAGTTGCAGACTTTGGTGCTGGATGTCTGGGCGAAGTCAAAATTGACCATCGTCATGGTCACCCACGACGTGGACGAAGCCGTTTTCATGGCCGACCGGATCGCCATGCTGGGCGAGCGGCCGTCGTCTGTGGCGACCGTGGTTGAAACCGGTCTGCCGCGTCCGCGAGACCCCATCTCAACCCGCGAACTGCCGCGCTTCCTGAAGTTGCGTCATTCGCTGTTGAATATGCTGCTGAAGCGGCCCAACGAAGACTCGCCGCAGCGTCCTCCGCAGGATTTCGGCCATGCGTAAATTTCCGCTCGGGCTGGCGTCGTGCGTCGCTGTGCTCGCGATCTGGCAAATCGTCAGCGGCATGAAGTGGGTCAATCCTGCTCTGTTGCCGCCGCCGTCTCGCGTCGGGCCAGCGGTATGGGACATCCTGACGACCGGTTCGATTATCGACCCGTTGAAACAAACGCTTTCGCTTCTGGCTGCGGGCTATTGCATCGGCTGCGTTCTCGCCATCGGGCTCGGCCTGGCCATGGGCATAAATCGGCACGTCTACAATATGTTCGAGCCTATCGTTGAACTGTTGCGGCCACTGCCAAAGCCCGCGCTGGTGCCGCCGCTTTTCCTGTTTCTTGGGATCGGCATCGCGACCAAGATCACGATTGTTGCCCTGGCGGCATTCTTTCCCGTTTTGATCAACACCGTTCAGGGCGTGCGCAGCGTCGACCCGGTCCTGCTCAACACCGCACGCACATTCCGCCGGTCGATGCCGGCCACGATGATTTATGTCATTCTGCCTGCGGCTTTGCCGATGATCGTAACCGGTATGCGGGTCAGCCTTGGCCTTTCGTTGACCCTTGTCATTCTCGCTGAAATGCTTGTGGGCTCGACGGGCATCGGGTTCCTGATCCTTGATATGCAGCGCTCGTTCGCTGTCACCGATATGTTGGCCTGGGTATTCATTCTTGGCGTCATCGGCGTGGTGCTCAACGGGGCTTTCGAAACGCTGGAGCGCATGTCGCTGCACTGGAGATCGAAATGACGGTGCTGAATCAGGCACCCTTGGGCGATGGCTTTCTTGCGCCGCCCCGCGCCACGCTCAACCCTTATGCAATCAGTCGGGCAGGGGGCTGGATTCTTGTCGTTGTTGCCCTGATGGTTTGGGAATTGTCAGCCCGATCGGGACTGGTCAGTAGTCAGAGCTGGCCTCCCTTTACCGATGTGTTGAAAGCCACGGCCGAGGGCCTCTATTCAGGCGAATTATCCGGTGTTTTGCTGTCGACCCTGATGCGCATGCTGACGGGATTTGTAATCGGCGGTGCTATCGGCGTCATCCTCGGCTTATTGATTGGCACAATCCCTGTCCTTCATCGCCTGCTCTCGCCGCTGGTCGAAGCGCTTCGTCCGCTGCCGATCCCGGCTATCGTGCCGCCGCTCATCCTCTTTCTCGGCATCGACGACACACTCAAGGTGTTCGTGGTTTCGCTGGCTGTTGTGTTTCCGGTGTTGATCAATACGACGGGTGGAATTCGGAACATCGACAGCGTTCTCATGCAAACCGCCAGAACATTCCGCAAAGGGCCTTTGTATCGGCTGTTTTTTGTCACCCTGCCGGCGGCGATGCCCGCTATCCTCGCAGGGTTGCGCATTAGCCTCTCTTTGGCTCTGGTGACGACGATCGTTGCCGAAATGATCGCCGGGTCGGGCGGTGTCGGATATTTTCTGATCGTCACGCAATACGGGATGCAGCCCGCCAAAATGTATGCGGCAATCCTGTGTCTCGCGGCGCTCGGATATTTGCTTAATCGCGGATTTGTTCTCGTCGAGGATCGTCTGGTCGCCTGGGACAGGCGCAGCGAAGTGTCCGCGTAGAATGGACACGTTATCCTGATGATGGAGAAGTAATGACAACGAAATTGACGTGGCTCGGCGCCGCGGCATTCCGCTTGGTGACAGAATCCGGCTTCACGATCTATCTCGATCCCTGGCTCGAAAACACCGACTATCCGGCGTCCGAACGGGAGCCGGAGCGTGTCGATCTCATCGTGGTATCGCACGGTCATTTCGATCACGTCGGCCAGACCATGAAGCTATGGGAGCGGTTGCATCCGACCGTAGTGGCGCCACAGGACGTAAGGCGTTGGCTGGAGCGCCAGGGTCTCGACCGCGATGACAATTTGGGGCCGGATATGGGAGGAACGATTGAGGTCGGAGAGGTCACAATATCGCTCACCGACGCGCACCATTCCGGCGGCGCACCCGACGGCAGTTATGGCGGCGCACCGTGCGGCGTGGTGTTGGGGCTCCCGGACGGCAATCGCATTTATTTCGCCGGTGATACCTGCGTCTTCGGCGACATGAAACTGATTGACATCATGCACAAGCCGAACATCGCCCTGCTGCCGATCGGGGGACACTACACGATGGATCCGACGGGTGCCGCGATGGCGCTGTCGATGCTCTCGGTGAGCAAGTGCATACCGTGTCATTACCGTTTTGGACCGCAACCTCCGCCGCCGCGGGCGAAATTGCTTGGAAAGCCACACCAGTTGCGTGAACTCGTCGGAGACAAAGTCGAGATCATCACACCGGCCCCGGGAGAGACCATTCTGATATGAGCCCGCTCGGGCATATGTCCTCACGTCATAACTCGCGCGGAGCATCTAATAACTGGGGCGAGGAAGAAGCTGCTAGAAAGTGACCGTATCGTTGCCGGAGCAAGGAACGAAATCAATGATGCTCGAGACATCCACGAGCTTTCCGCTCAATGCTTGGTATGCGGCCGGTTGGGCTTCCGAGTTCCAACGCACGCTGCTGGCTCGTCGTATCTGTGGCAAGGATCTCGTTTTCTATCGCACCGAGGCAGGCCTGCCGGTCGCTCTCGACGATGCTTGCTGGCATCGGTTGCTGCCGCTGTCCAAGGGACGGCTCGACGGCGATGACGTCGTGTGTGGTTATCACGGGATTGCTTTCAACCCGCAGGGACGTTGCACGTTCATGCCGTCCCAGCAGACAATAAACCCATCGGCGTGTGTGCGTACTTATCCGGTCGTCGAGCGGCACAAGTTCGTCTGGATATGGATGGGGGATGCGGCTCTCGCCCGGGAAGATATGATTCCCGACATGCACTGGAATGACGACCCGGCCTGGACGAGCGCGACCGGCAATACGATCCACGCGCAATGTGACTACAGGCTGGTGGTCGACAATCTGATGGACCTCACGCACGAGACCTTCGTGCACGGATCCAGCCTCGGCCACAAAGCCGTGGCTGAATCTCCGTTCAGTGTCACGCACGGGCCGCGGTTCGTCACCGTGACACGGTGGATGCATGACATTCATCCTCCCCCGCACTGGGCGATGCAGTACGAATATCGCTTCGGCAAGGTCGACCATGTCGACCGCTGGCAGATCATTCGTTTCGAAGCGCCGTCGACAGTGGTCATCGATGTTGGCGTCGCCAAGACCGGCACCGGCGCCGAGCAGGGCAATCGCAGCATCGGCGTGAACGGCCATGTGTTGAATACGATGACCCCGGAAACCGAGACAACATGCCACTATTTCTGGGCTTTCGCGCGCAACTACGCGCTTGAAGACGAACAAATGACCGAACGCCTTCGTCAGGATGTGATACGGGTCTTCGGCGAAGATGAGGTCATTCTCGCTGCACAGCAGAAGGCCGTTCTCAACAACGCCCGTACTCCTTTCTACAACCTCAACATTGATGCGGGCGCGATGTGGGCGCGACGCCTGATTGATCGCATGGTCGACAATGAGCGTGCTCCTCGCCGGGCGCTGGCTGGTTGAACGGTTTGGCGGAGGTGTTGGTGACTTCGTTGCCTTGGACGAAAGCGGTTGTTGTCTCGATAACCGATGCGACGCCGTCGATCCGGGAAATTGTCTTGAGGCCCGAAGGCGGGGCGCAGGACTTCCTTCCGGGCAGCTACGTCGATGTTCGGCTCGAAGTGGGGATGCAGCCGGAACAGCGTAGCTACTCGCTGGTTGGTTTGGCTCAGAAGACGGATTATCGCATTGCCGTCAAGCGCGAAGCGGATGGGCGGGGCGGCTCGATCGCCATGCACCAACTCGCGCCTGGCGATATCGTGGAAGTTTCGGAGCCGCGGAGTAATTTCACTGTCTCGTTCGGGCGTCCCGATTATCTGCTCGTCGCGGGCGGCGTCGGTATTACGCCGATCATCGGAATGGCGCTTGCGCTGAAGCAGAGCGGAGCGCAGTTTCGGTTGATCTATGCCGCGCGCGATGCGGCGGAACTGGCCTTCAAGGATGAACTTGATGCGGCGCTTGGATCTGCGTGGCAGCCGGCCGTGAGTGCCGAAGGTGCCCGGCTCGACTTGGGTGCCGTACTTAATTCTGTCGCACCTGGCGGCGAAGTTTACATATGCGGGCCGATGCGCATGTTGAACGAAGCGCAGCAGGAGTGGCGTCGTCTGAACCGTTCGCCGGAACTGCTGCGATTTGAGAATTTCGCGTCGAGCGGAAATTTTCCCACGCTGCCGTTCCAGGTCGAGGTACCGCAACTTGATGTTCTCGTCGAAGTAGGGGCGGCGGAATCGGTTCTCGATGCCATGCGCCGCGCCGGCGTCCCCATGATGTCGAGCTGCGAGCGTGGCGAGTGCGGACTTTGCATTGTATCCGTTCTCGATGCTTCGAGCACGATTGACCATCGCGATGTCTTCCTCAGCCAGGCTGAAAAGGCGGAAGGCACCAAAATGTGCGCCTGCGTGTCCCGGGCGGTGGGCGGAACCATATCGATAGATAACGGCTTCCGCGAAACGCATCCGCTGCTATAACGCACACCCTGCGCAGGCTTCACGACTGTATCCGACACGTTATGAGGCCGGTTGCCCGCGGGGCGGTCGATTGGCATGTCGCCCGCCGTGCTGGTATCGGTACCGGGACTGAGGCCGGGACAGCCGTATGGAATTGGTAAAAACTGATTGGACGCGAGCCTTTTTGTGCGTCGCTTCAGGAGTGTTGTCGGCCTGCCAGATCGGCAAGGCCGCAATTGCGATTCCTGCGTTGCAGCAAAACCTCGGCCTTGATCTTGTATCAACTTCCATGATTGCCAGTGCCTACGCCGTGCTCGGCGCAATAGGTTCGGTATTCGTCGGCGTTTTTGTCGCCCGTTTTCCCATGCAAAGGGTTCTCGTCTTCGCCCTTGCGCTTATCGCGACCGGAAATTTTGCCGGAGCGCTTTCAAACGGAATTGGTTTGTTGCTGGCAAGTCGCATGATTGAGGGCGTCGGCATGATTTGCACGCCGATCGCGGCCTTCACGCTGTTGCGCGGAGTCGTCGCATCCAAAGATCAATCCATTGCCTTCAGTTGGTGGTCGGCGCACATCCCGGCCGGCACCGCGCTGATGCTGGGCGTGGGGCCGTTGCTGCTGGGATACGGATGGCGTGCGTTGTGGATCGTCAATGGTTCGCTTGCCGCTATCCTCGCGCTGACGCTTGCCGTTCAGATATTCCCGCCGCCCGCTGCTTCCGCCAGCGCCGTCGACTCACCGGTGCGCGCGGCCGTGAAAATGTTGCGATCGCCGGTGCCGCCGCTGCTCGCAGGAACCTTCACCCTTTACGCCGTCTATTTCTATTCGATGAGCGCGTTCTTGCCGACGCTGCTGGTTGAGCGGCTGCATATTCCGCTTGCGGCAGCCGGAACGATCTCGGCCGTTGCCGTTATCGCCAATGCGGGGGGGAACGTCGCCACCGGTCTGTATCTACGGTTCGGATTTCCGCTTTGGGCGACCATGACGGCCGTATTTCTCGTCATCTTCACGGTGGGACAGGTTGTTTTCAATCCGGATTCGCCGATCTGGCTGGTCGCCGTTGCAGCGGCTACCGGTTTCGCAGCCACCGCCATGCTGCCGGCGTCTGTTTTTGCAGCCGTGCCCCGCCTGACGGACAACATTCAGGCGATGGCGCTCATGCTGAGCTTGATCCAGCAAGCGGCTGCCATCGGGCAGCTCTCCGGTCCCGTCATTCTCGCCTCATGGGTCGAGGGATTTGGCTGGCCAGGCGTGTCCAATCTCTTTTTGTTGATTGCATTGAGCGGTCTTGCCGTGACGTGGCGGCTCAGCGTCGCGCTTCGCCGTACCTGACGGATTGACAGGTTGCCATGCTACAATAGGGCAGCCAAAGAGGCGCGTCGGAAACCGTCATGAAGCGCTACCTGGAACACCGGCTGAAGCTTCGCATGCTGATGGCCGTGGACGCGATTGTCGAACACAAGAGTTTGCTCAAGGCGTCGCACATGATCGGTGTAACGCAGCCGGCGCTGACCCGCACGCTGCGCGAAACAGAGGAAGTCCTGGGCGGTGAATTGTTCACGCGCCACGCACGCGGCATGGAACTCACCCCGTTCGGCGAAGTGGTATGGGTCGCCGCCCGCCGGATCCTGGCGGATATCCGGCGGCTTGATCGCGATCTCGACCGCTTGTTGACCGGCGAAGCGGCTCAGGTCGCTCTTGGGGCCATGGCGCCGGCCGTAGTCGGCATCCTGCCGGGCCTGTTTGCGAGACTGAGGACGAGCGCGCCGAATATTCACGTCCAATTGACCCAGGGCCGGGAAGAAGACCTGTTGCCCTTGCTGGCCGTCGGCGACCTCGACATGGTTCTCGGCCGTATATTTCAGCCCGAGCAACCGGACGAATTCGTCCGGGAGGTTCTTTATTTCGAGCCACTATCCGTCGTTGCGCGTGCCGGACATCCCATCTTCGACATGCCTGACGTGACGGCATCGGCGTTGGATCACTACAAAATAGTGCTGCCGACGATGAGTCGTTCGGTGGAGCGGGAAATCGAAACCCTGCTGAGCCACCTCGGATTTCCGGAGGCCATTGCGTTCCGATCGAGCTCACAACCGTTCGTACGCGAATTGCTGCACACGTCCGACCATTTTACCATCTCGCCGCCCATGACCATGGCCGGCGACCTGGAGCGCGGCACGCTGCGTCAGGTGCCGATCGATATTCCGGGACCACCACGTCCGGCCGGAATCATTTTCCATCGCGACCGGCCACTCGGAGCCACGGCCCAGGCGTTTCTCCATATGGTGCGCAAACACGTCCTGACGGGACCAAGCGGTGCGGGCGACGCTCCCTGACCGGGATCAGTTATTCGCCGTCGAACATGGCGACGCAATCGATCTCGACGTTTACGCCTTTGCGATGAGGGGTCCCGCCGATGCAGGTCCGCGTGACTTTCTCGCCGTTCATGAACGCGGCGAACGTTTCGTTGAAAGCGGGAAAATCATCGGTATTGCGAAGGCAGACCCGCATATTGACAACGTTGGTAAAGTCAGCACCTGCCGCGCTCAGCACGCTTTTCAGATTTGTCAGCGTCTGCCTGGTCTGTTCCTTGATGTCTTCCGAAACCACCGCGCGCGTGTCCGGATTCAACGGTCCTTGGCCGGACACGAACAGCATGTTCCCCATGCGGATTGCCTGGGCGAGCGGTGACGGCGTTGACACGTTTGTAAAGCCGGTCGTCGGCGCGTTTGATGCGGTGAAAATCTGCTTGGGCATTCGTACGGTTTCCTTGCTTTCTAGTTCGACCTGGAGCGGCATCGGGCCAAGGCAAAGCGGTATCGATTCGCCTGACAAAAACGCCTCTTTGATTTCATCCAACCCGGAATATCTTTAGGGCTTCGGCTTGATGGTGCCGCAGGACTTGCAGGTCCGGGCCTCCTCCGAATCGAAAAAATTCTTATAGGCCTGCGAGACCGGATCTGAACTGTAGTCGGCCACAACGAACTTTTCCTCATGCAGGAAATTTCCGCAGCCATCGCAAAACCACTGGAAGCGATCCACTTCGCCGGGCCGGCGCATGCGCTCGATAACGAGAAGGAAGGCATCGGGCGGAAACCGCGGCGAGTGAGGAATGCCTCCTGCCGTATAGGTGGCGGAGCCCTCGGGAAGCACAAGTATCTCTTCCTTGCCTTCAGGGGTTCGGTAGTGGAGTTTCATCTCTCCCTTGATCATGTACATGACCTCGTCGCTGGGATTGATGTGAAACTCGCTCCGATATTCACGCCCCCGTGCGATAAACACCAATGATTCCGGCTGTTGCCAAAGCACGTTGACGCGCTTTCCGGTCTTGCTCAGCATCTCGGAAATTGCGCTGAAGTCTGCGATCGGCATTGGTAACATTTTCTCGTCTCCGCGCTGGCCGGGCGTTTAGTGCATTAGGTCTCGATTTTGGTCCGCAGACGACCGCTTAACAAGCGCAAATTGGCGTTTCATGCGCTCTTCCGTGCGAGTCGACATTGCAGTTCTGGCGTCCGCGTGTCTGGCGGGCTGAAGGGCCACCAACCGGTCGATCGGTGCCCGATGGAGAGGCTTTCCGGAACGCGCGAGCCCAACGAACGCTAGGCAAGCCCCATCATCCTCAGCGCTGCGCGGCCCATCACACCGTAAGGGTTCGCCAGTGTCTCGCCGATCTCGAAATGATTGTAGTTGTTCGCGACAATCAGCTCCGCCTTCTTCCCCGCCGCCTTCAAGGCATCCGCGAACGCATGTGTCTGCCGGATGAACTCCGGCGACTCGTTGGTACCGACGATCAGCACCAGCGGGCATGCCAGCCGGTCGATGTGGCGCATGGCGCTAAGTTCGTTTTCGATTTGGTCGGTAAACGCAACATATTCGGAGCGCTTGGAAAGACGTACCGGCGCGAGGTCATACATGCCGCTGCCCAGAAGACAGCCCTTGATCATGCTCTGCGGCACGCCGTAGCGGGTCAAATCCGCGGTCACGACACACCCGCCGAGATGGGCTCCGGACGAATGACCGATCAGGTAGAAATTATTTTGATCGCCCCCGAAACGCGCGGCATTTTTCCACGTCCATGCAACCGCACGACGCACCTGCTCGGCCATCGCCATGAGGTCGCCGTCGAGTTCGTCGATATTGGCAAAATCGAGCGCGACATAATGCGCGCCGGCGTTCAAAAAAGTCTCGGCCTGAAATGCGTATTCCCGGGACCTGCCCGCACGCCACGCACCGCCATGTACGTAAACTGCAACCGGCGCGTTCGGCACCTTGCACTTATAAACGTCAACCTGTTCGACTTCAGTGGGGCCGTAGGCGAAGCGCTCGGGAGGAGCGATGTGCTTCAACGTCTCAGCGCTGAATCCGGCGCGGCGTCCGGTAATGATCTTCTGATTGCTTGCCCATTTCGACTGATCATAGGCATCGTCGAGTGCCAGCTGATCCATGTCGTCCCAGACCAACGGACCTTTGGTACGCACAGCAGTCGTCAATTTCGTCTCATATTGTCAGATCACTGACGCAACCTACTATGCCGGCGAATGAACAGCAAGAAACGGCGACGAATGGCTGAACTGCTTTCGCGCCTTCGTATCACTACGTAGTGCGCCGTCGGCGCCACCTCAGCTCACCCTGGATTCCGTTCTATCGCCGCTCGACCCGCCGCCTGCGGATGCTGCGGGTACCGTCAGCATCGCCCGCATGCGATACCGACATTTGCACCTAATAGTTATAATCCATAATGATTAAAGGATAGAGCGGAGGAGCGTCCATGGAAGAGAATTTCGTTACCTATGACCGCGATGGCGATGTTGCTTTGATCGGGCTCAATCGCCCGGAAAAACATAACGCCTTGAGCCGTGCCTTGCAGGCGCAACTCAAGGCTGCGGCGATCCGCGCCGGCGAAGAGGCCCGTGTGGCCGTGGTGTACAGCCACGGCGAGAATTTTTGCGCCGGGCTCGATCTGCGAGAGGCGTCGACCTGGATGACCAACCAGATCGAACGGTTCCGTCACCGCATGCTGCGCAATGGCCGGCCCTTTGAAGATATCGCCCGTGCGCCGATCCCGTTTATCGCAGCGATCAATGGGGCGTGCATCGGCGGCGGACTTGAACTCGCATCGTCCTGTCATCTGCGCGTCGCGGATGAGACGGCGTTCTTCGCGCTGCCGGAAGGCCAGCGCGGCATCTATATCGGTGGCGGCGGTTCGGTCCGTATCGCCCGCTTGCTCGGCGTCGGCCGGATGACCGACCTGATGCTGACGGGGCGCGTGCTCACCTGCGCCGAAGGCGAGCGTTTCGGCATCGTTCAATATGCGGTTCCGAAGGGAAATCATTTCGAACGCGCGAAGTCGCTCGCAAAGCGGGTGGCCGAGAATGCGCCGATGACCAACTGGGCGATCATCGCCGGCTTGCCACGCATCCAGGATTTCGGCCATGAGGATGGCCTGTTCGTCGAAGGATTGCTGAGCGGTGTTGTCTCGACGCCGGAATCCGGTGAGAGATTGAAGGCGTTTCTTGAAAAGCGTGCTAAACCGCTCGCCAAGCCGGGAACATCCGGCGATGGGCAAACAGCGTAAGGGAAGGGAGCGAAGTCGTGACGACAGGGACTGCTGGCGCTTGCCGTATCGACAATCCGCTGGAAGGCATCACCGTTATCGAACTCGGGCAGTACATTGCAGGGCCGATGGCGGGACAGCAACTTGCGGATTTTGGCGCCCGGGTGATCAAGATTGAACGGCCGGGCGCTGGCGACCCGTTCCGCACTTATTATGATGCCCGCGGCATCGAAAACTACGGCTACAATTTCCGCGCCTTCAACCGCAAGAAATTGAGTGTCGCGCTCGATATCCAGAATCCCGAGGGCGCCGACGTGCTCAAGCGGATGATTAAAAAAGCGGACGTTTTGCTGGAAAATTTTCGTCCCGGCGTGCTGGCTCGCGCCGGCCTGGACTACGAGACAATCAAATCGCTGAACGACAGGATCATCTACTGCTCGATCTCCGGCTTCGCCGAGGACGGCCCGAACAGCAAGCGTCCGGCATTCGATACGATCGGGCAGGCGCTGTCGGGTATGCTGCATCTGTTTGTTGATCCGGAGCACCCGTTGATGCGTGGCCCGACGATTGTCGATCAGGCGACCGGCCTGCAGGCATCAGGCGCCATCATGGCCGCGCTCATGGGCCGTGAGAAAACCGGCAAGGGCGCTCGCATCGATATCTCGATGGTCGATGCCGCGATCGGGTTCATTCCGGACGTGCTGGCGGCCCATACCGACGTCGGCATGAAGATCGACACCACATCGCGATCCGCCAGTTCGCAGGCCCTTGTGATGGCTTGCGGCGACGGCAAACTGGTGGCTGTTCAGCTTGGGGGGCTTCCCAAAAACTGGACCGGCCTGACCAGTGCGCTCGGATGCCCCGAACTTGCCGAGGATCCGCGCTTCAAGGAACGGGCCGGCCGCGTTCAGAATTGGCTCGCGCTGATAGAAGCGCTACGTCCCGCCTTCAAGACGTTGCCGCGGGACGTGCTGCTGCAGCGTCTTCTGGCGGCCGATCTGCCGTGCTCGGAGGTACGCGATATTTCCGAAGTGCTGGATGGCAGCGAAGTACGGCACAGCCAGTTGTTCGAGGAACGCGAACATCCGCAAGCCGGCCCCATGACCATGATGAAGCGCGTGGCCCGCATTGATAATTCGCGCGGGCCCGAGCAGCCGTTTCCATCGCTGCTCGGCGAACATGGCGACGAGATCCTCGGCGAGATCGGCTACTCGCGCGAAGCAATCGAAGATCTGCGCGAGAAGGGCGTGCTGGGGCGAGACCCGGCCGTATCATAACGCTGAACAGAGACCGGCACGGATGCATCGGGCAGATGCGTCCGTGCCGTTGATCCTCGCCGCAGCAGCTTAGCTCACTGCGGGTGCAGTGCTAGTCGGGCCGGAAGCCGGTTAACTCCACAATCTCGTTCCAGCGCTTGTATTCGGAGGCAATGAGCGCACCGAAAGCCTCGGGTGTTCCAGGAGATGCCTCGACCGACTGTCGCGCCAAAGCTTCGCGCATGGCCGGCTCCTTCAGCGCGTCCGTGATGGCCGCGTTGAGCTTTTCGATGATCGGACGCGGGGTGTTCTGCGGCGCGACAACCCCGAACATGAAGCTTATGTCTACCTTGGGATAGCCGGCTTCGGCCATCGTCGGGACGTTTGGCATGACGTTCAGCCGCTTCGCGCCCGTCACCGCGAGGGCACGGATGGTTCCGGCCTGAAGTGCAGCGCTGGGGCCCGGCATGCTGTCGAACAGCACCTGAATCTCGCCTGCAAGAAAGGCGTTGTAGGCCGGGCCACCGCCCTTGTACGCGACGTGGACGATATCGATATTCGCTGCCTTCTTGAACAGTTCGCCAGCGTAATGATGCGGGCTGCCCGGCCCGACCGATCCGAAATTCAGTTTCCCCGGATTCTGCTTCGCGTAGTCAACGAGTTCCGCAACGGATTGCGCCGGCAGCTTGCTCGATACGAGCAGCACGTACGGTCCCCGCGCGATTTCAACAACCGGTGTGAAGGATTTAACCGGGTTGTAGAGCGGGTTCCTCAAAACCGCCGGCCCAATGACCAGGTTTGAGGCCACGCCGAAAAGAAGCGTGTAACCGTCCGGCGCGGCCTGAACGACCGAGTTGGCGCCCATCGTGCCGATGGCGCCGACGCGGTTCTCGACGATGAACGTGGCGTGGAGCTGCTTGTTTAATGCCGCTGCGAGCTGGCGGGCGAGAATGTCGGGTCCGCCACCGGGCGGAAAGCCGACGACCAGTGTCACTGGCCGGCTGGGATATTCCTCGCTCCGCGCGACCGGACTTTGAAAAAAGAGGCCTGCGACCACCATTAGACAAACAAGTATCCGCATTAGATTCTCCGTTCGTTTTGGCCCGGCCTTCACTGAATCATTCAGGACACACAACATCGAGGACCGCCTGGCGGCCCTCGTTTCTTATGACGTCGACGGCTCTTGCGAGTGCGTTCGGCAGTTCGGCGGGATGGGTCACCCGCTCGCTCCAGCCATCAACGGCCGAAACGGTCTTTTCCAACCGCAACGATTTGTCGAAATAGGTAAGGGGCTCACGCGCCGGATCGCCCGCCGCTTCGCCATCGGGATAGAGATGGCGCGTCGCGGCGCCTACTTCGTTCCAACGCTGATTATCGATGATAACGGTGAGGAATGGCGTCCTTTGCTCCAGCGCAGCGTAGTGAGCGGCAACCGGCGTGCCGAACATATATGAGCCATCGCCGACAACAGCGGCGACAAGCCGATCGGGTGCGGCGAGCTTAGCGCCGATCGCTGCGCCGAGACCCCAGCCCAGACCGCCGGCAGCGGCTACAGAATAGAACGTTCGCTCATGTCTGCGATTGAGAAAGGGCAACGCGAATTGCGGCGCCTCCCGCAAAAGGATGGCATCCTCGCCACACGCTTCCTCAATACAATGGGTGATCCAGGCCGGGCTGATCATCGTACGCTGGCGCGCTTCCGCCAGTGCGGCCGTGTTCTTGCGTTGACGTTCGGTTCGCAAACTTGCGAGTTTGGTCCGGCGCGCATCGATCCGATACGCGAGCATCTCATCAAACGGCCGCAGATGATTTTCCAGTGCCCGGAGCGTCGGGCCCACTGCACCCGTTATCGCGATGTCGCTTTCGAAGCCGCGGATGGGAATGCGCTGCTGAAGCGGATCGACCCCGACATGGATGACTTTGGTGCCCGGGTTCGGCTGCACCCGTTCCGGAATCCAGGGAACCGCACTTTCCAGTACAAGCACGAGGTCGGCATCGCGCAGCCACGGTGTCGGGTCGTATCCCGCGTGCATCGGATGTTGGCTGGAAATCGACAGGCAGCGTGGAACGTGCTGGACGACGGGAATAGCGAAGTTGTGTGCGAAGTCTGACAGCGCTGCTACTGCGCCTGTCTCGAAACCGGCACTGCTGGTGACGATGACGGGCCGCTCCGCCGCGGCGAGCAGGTTTGCGGTTTCTTTCAACGCGTTCAGATCGGGCCAGGGCGCTGTCGCGGCGACGAGACGCATCGGCGCCAGCAGCGATTGGGTATCCGCCTCGGCCGCAAGGATTTCTCGCGGAAGCGTAAGATAGACGGGCCCGGCCGGGCCGGTGGTTGCGACGGAAATCGCGCGATCGATGACGGTCCTGAGTTGGGCCGGTGTGCGTAGTTCGTAGTCCCACTTCACTGCTTCGCGGACCAGCCCCGCCTGGTCGAACATCTCCTGCGTCCAGTGAATGTGAATGTTGCGCCCGCCATGCGTGCCGACTTCAGTGATCGGCGTGCGGCCCGCCATCAGCAGGATCGGCGCATTGGCTCCGGCCGCATTCAGCAGTCCGCACACCGTGTTGGCGGTGCCGACATTGACGTGGACCATCACCGCCTGAGGTTTTCCGCTGACCATCCAGTGGCCGAGCGCCATATTGACTGCGATATTCTCATGAGGAGCCGTGACGGGTTTCGGTACGGCCACGCCGAAGATATCGCTGCGGACCCAGCCTTCGATGATCGGCGCGAAATCGGTGCCCGCGTTCGCGAACAGATGTTCGATACCTCGCGACGCGAGCAACCGAAGCAGCGCCTCTCCGACTGTTTTGGCCTGAAGGTTATCGGCTTTCATCGCTCTCTCTTCCAGCCGTCGAGCCGTGTCGTTTTAACTCATTGCTGCTTGAGCTTCAGGCTCGTGACTACGCCGGTCCATTGCGATTCACCCTTGGCAATGACTTCGCCGAACTGCTCGGGCGTGCCTGCGACGATTTCCATGCCGTCCTGGAGAAACCGTTTCTTTACGTCAGGGTCGGCGATGGCCTTGGCAAAGTCGACATTCAGCTTTTTGATGATGTCTGCAGGCGTGCCGGCGGGGGCGACAATGCCGAACCAAAAGGTCACGTCGACGCCACTCACCTTTTGCTCTTCGAAGGTGGGGGTGGACGCGAGCGACGGCGCATCTGGCAACATCGGAAGATGACGATTGCCGGTCACGGCGATCGGGCGTGCCTTGCCGGCCTGAATTGAACTCGTCGGACCCGGCATACTGTCGAAGATCACATCGATGCTGCCGGATTGAAGCGCTGTCCAGTTCTGCGCGCCGCCCTGGAACGGAATATGGGTCATTTCAATTCCGGCTGCGCGCTTGAGCAACTCCGTCGAAATATGATGCAAGCTGCCAACGCCTGCGGTGCCGTAATTCAATTTGCCGGGGTTTGCCTTCGCATATGCGATCAGTTCCTGAAGGTTTTTGATCGGCAGATCGGATCGCACCGACAGAATAAAAGGGCCGCGCACCACTTCGATCACCGGGGTGAACGCCTTCACCGGGTCGTATGGCGTGTCTTTCGCGACGGCCGGCGCGATCAGCACTGAACTCGTGCTGCCGAACATGATCGTGTATCCGTCCGCTTCCGCGCGGGTCAGCGCGCGTCCTCCGATCGTTCCGCCAGCGCCGGGGCGGTTTTCCACGACGATCGGCTTTCCGAGAATTGGCTCGAGCTTGGCATTGATGATACGCGCATAGACATCGGGACCGCTTCCCGCAGGAAATGGCACGATCATCGTCACGGGCCGATCGGGATAGCTCTCCGCCAATGCGGAACTGGCCGCGAGACAACCCAAGGCAACACAAAGAATAGCGCTAATCCGTGCTTTCATTTTTCACTCTCCTGAAGGCCCGGCATGGCAGTATTTTTGGCGGTCGATTTACTTTGGCGGTTAATTCACGTCGGCCTGATAGGCGACGCCTGCATTCTTTCTGACTTCCGTCGGTAAGTGCTTCTCCTTTCCCTGAGGACCGAGGACCGAATGTCCGCCGTCGACGCGCAGGCAGCTTCCGGTGATGAAGCCCGCATGTTCGGAGCAGAGGAACAACACCGCATCGGCGACCTCTTCTAACGTTCCCAAACGTCCGATCATGTGAAGCTTGTCGGACAGCCTGGCGTAGCGGTCCTTGACCTCTTGAGGCGCGACCTTCTGCCATGGCTTCTCGGTCCAGCCAGGCATCACCGCGTTGACGCGAATACGATCCGCGGCAAGATCGAGCGCCTGGCTACGTGTCACCTGTTCGATCGCGGCTTTGGTGGCCGGATATATCCAGCGGCCGCTCAGACCGACATGCGCGCTCTCGCTGCTGAAATAGATGATCGATGGCCAGGATGAGCGCTTGAGATGCTCATGCGCCCGACGCACCAGCATCACGTGCCCCACCAGGTTTGTGTTGAAGCCGTTCAGCCAGAGCGCGCGGTCTGAGTCAAAACCATTGTCCGCGTAAGTCGCTGCGGCATTGATCAGGAAATCGATGCCGCCGAACTTGGCGGCAGCGGCCTCGACCAGCGTGTCGATATCCTTGTCCTCGCGCAGATCCGTCGGGACGAAGACGCAGTCATGGCCGACCGTCTGGGCGATTTGTGCACCTTCCTTTTCCTGGATATCCGCGAGCACGACCTTGGCGCCCGCTTCCGTGAAAGCGCGCGCCAACCCGGCGCCGATACCGCTGGCTGCGCCGGTAATGATCGCCACTCTATTCTTGATGCCCTTCATACGCCTACCTCAAACGATAATCGAAAGTCTGCCGTGCGGACGAAGCGCGCCCATTTTCAGGATCGTCCGCTTTTCCTTGATGAGGATGTCGCCATCGGGACACACCAGAAGATATTCATGGCGTCCGAAATACGTATCGGTCACGCCCTGGCTTGTTCTGAATGTCACGAAGCTGCTTTGAACCCTGGTTACGTCCTGCTCGTGGCCAAGTACGCGAACGTTGCTGACAAGCCTTTGCGTCACGGAATGCGGATACTCCGCATGCGCTGTTTTTTTGCCGAGCCGTTTCACACGTTCGGTCAGGTGATGTTCGTCGTCGGCGATAAGAAACAGGGTCGATTCCGGCGGCGCATAGGGATCGCCCGCCATGTTCGGTACGAGATAACGACAGCCCGGCGCGAAAAGCTGGCGCCACTCCGGCAGCCGCCAATCATCAAGCAGTTCTGCTTCCTTGATCAGGAAGTCCTCGATGTCCGTTCGTGTCAACTCGACGATGGTAGCCATTGTCCGATTTTCCCGTCTGCAGGAGACAAGCTTGCCAGCCGCGCCAGAACGCCCGCTGAGGCAACTCGTCTTTGGTGTCGCCAATGCTGTCGTCACTTTTGGCGTCGAAACCCTTCGACAAATCGTTCCAGGGCGCTTCCGCGCAGGCCGCTGCCGCGCGCTGGCAGGATTCAAGCGCTTCGATGTCGTCGGGTGTCGCGAAGCCGCCAGGCCCCAGAAATTCGAGGAAATTGGTGAGCCTTCGCGCCAGCGCAGGCTTGCCGATTTCTTCGCGGGGCGCGAGCGACCAGACGCTGACTTCCATGTAGTCGGCGGCGGTTGGCTGAAACACGCGAACCGTCAGCGACATGATGTCGTTGATGACGAGGTTCGGGAAGATCAGCAGGTTGCGCGCGCAATGGGCCATGCGGTGTGCGCGTTCTTCGCCGAACTGCCGCACCAGGCGATCGTAGATCGCGTCAATCTCGACTTTCGCTTCGTCGCCCCACAGCGAAATCCACTGTGCGATCGGCCGGCCGTAGGTCGCGCGCCGCTCGACGACCGCGTGACCGTTGCCTAGATCGAGAGCTTTTCCCTCCATCTTGCCGCGTTTCATCTGTCCGCCCGAGTTGGTCGAGACCAGATCGAGATAGGTCGGGTGCAGCGCTTCGACGTGGAGGATATCGGTGCTGTTTTCCGCGAGCAGCTTCCAGTTGGCGCGGGCGCTGTATTCCTGCACGCTGCCGACGATATGCATTCCCTGTTCGGCCTGGTCGACGATGACGTCGATGTAGTCGCAGGCCGGGCCAAGATACTCGGCCAGGCTGACGGCATCGCGGTCGTAGTTGAGGAACCAGAAGCCGCGATAGGACTCGAACCGCGGCACCGGCACCATGTCGTTGCGCCCGCCCTCATTGAAGCCTGCCGGATAGGTTTCCAGTTCCGCGACATGAATGGCGCGGCCGGTATTGTCGAAACCCCAGCCGTGATAGAGGCAGCTGAAATTGAGCGCTTTTCCTTCGCGCTGCCGGCACAGCTGCGCCCCGCGGTGAGGGCAGACATTGAGAAAACAGCGGACCATGCCGTTGCGGTCGCGCAGATAGATGACGCCGCGGCCGCCAACCTTGCGAGTGATGAAGTGATCGTTCTGAAGCTCGGAATCGTGCCCGACATAGAGCCAGCATTTTGAAAAAATGTCGGCCATTTCGGCGTTGAATATCGCCGGGTCCGTGTAGTTCGACCGTGCAACGCTGAAGCGGCTCGTTTGCGGATCAACGCGAACGGATGACTCGATTTCCTCGATACAGGGCCAGAGAGCACTCGTCGAATTCGTCATTGAAGGTCCCGAGCAGCGTCGTCGTGCAAGCCATCTTGGAACTACTCTCATCCAAATATTTGTGAAAGGCAATATCTGCTTTTGGCAGATAGATGGTCAAAAAGTTCGCGCGGGGCACCTTTTTGCGGCAGGTGCGAAATAAAAATTGGGCAAGTAAACATCGCAACCGAAAAACCCAAGGCGAGCTGGATGGATGCGGTCCCCCGGGTTCAAACGGCAGGCCGTCGAGTCGCCGCGCCATTGGTTGCGGACAACAATTGTTATGTTAGGTTTTGAGGTGGCCGGGTTCGTCGGCGAGTTGCTGAGGAACGGGGAAGACGCCGTGTTGCATTGTTGGCGGCAGGCGTCGAGAAATTGGGTACGAGAACCGAATAATGGATCAGAAGAAATTGCGTCTTCGGCTCGACGAGCGCGTCGGCTATCGGTTTGCCATCATCTCCAAGCGCATGAACCAGTCTCTTTCGGCATCCTATGCCAAGAAATTCGGTATCTCCGTCAACAACTGGAAGATATTGAGCGCAATCGGCTTCTTTGCGCCGCTGTCCGCGACCGAACTCGGCGCCCGCACAAGCCTCGATTCCGACAAAGTCACTCGCGCGGTCGATACGCTCGTTAAATGCGACTATGTCGTTCGTCTTCATGATCAGCAGGACCGCAGGAAGATCGTGCTGTCGCTCTCGAAAGAGGGAAAGCGGGTTCATGATAATATAGAGCTGGTCGCAAGCCAGCTTGAAGGTGAACTGCTCAGCGTTTTGAGCGCGAACGAACGGAAGGTTCTACGGGCCGCAGTGGAGAAGCTGGAATTGCACTCGCGGAAGTTCGTCGGAAAGGCCGACAAATCATTCGAGCGCAGGAATATGAAGCCACGGGCGACGGTCCCGAAACGGCGATCCAAGACAGTCCGCACCTCCGGCAAGTCCGACGTCACTGCCTAGCGTCTTGTCACGCCAAGCTCGGTGGTTGAGCCCAAAACGAAAAATGCGCGCCAGCGCCACTGTCGAATTAAGTTTCGTTATGCCAGACTATTCCTGACTGAAGATCAGGAATTGGCCTCGCGGCGTTCGACGGAAGAATTCTGGCCGGGGTAGGTGTTTTGGCGGCGGTGGTCGAAGGCGGCAGCTTCGTCAAAGGCGCTGAGATTATCGGCATTACGGCTTCCGAGGTAAGCCGGGCGATTGCAATTTGTGGACCCGCACACGGGGACGCCGTACGAATGGGAATTTGTTAACGGCCGAAAAGTCATTCCGGTGGAAACTGCAGGACTTCTGACATTCGGCGATCCGGTGACCATGTTGAAGGAATGCGTCAGCGGTACAGGCATCGCGCAGGTAATCGCTTGGTGTGCCGACGATCTTTTGAAGAAAGGCGAACTGATCGACCTGTTTCCCGAGTGGCATGGCGAACTGTTTCCGCTGTTCGCATTCCACCCCTCGCGCAAACATCCGCCGGCGAAATTCCCGGCTTTTATGGACTTTTGCGTCGAGGTGGTCGGCAAACTATGAGGATTGGTCGAGATCGAATCGTTTGGGTCAGCGTGAAACGTGGCGTTACGAGAAGTTGAAGTCGCGGTCATCGGGGGTGGGGCTGCCGGGATTGCGGCGGCAAAACGCCTGCAGCAGCAGGGCCGCTCCTATCTATTGCTCGAGGCCCAGCAGCGGCTGGGCGGACGTGCTTATACCGTGCAGGTGAACGGTCACAACCTCGATCTCGGCTGCGGCTGGCTGCACTCCGCGGACAAAAATCCATGGGCCGCGATTGCCGGGCAGACCGGTTTTGCCATCGACAAGACCACACCCCCATGGGACCGGCCGTCGAATCCAAACGGATTTTCCATTGCCGAGCAGAAGGAATTTCGCAAAGCGTTGTCGGCATTCTATGAGAGGGCGGATGCCGCGCGGCTTGACTGCCGGGACCGGCCTTTGTCAGCATTTCTCGACCCGGAAAGTCGCTGGAATCCGCTGATCAACGCCATCAGCAGTTACTTCAGCGGTGCAGAGACAGAGCGCGTCTCGACGCAGGATCTTCAGAACTACCAGGACAGCGAAATCAACTGGCGTGTCGTCGATGGCTATGGGGCGCTGGTCACATCCTATGCGCAGGACCTTGAGGTGGTGTTGAACTGCAAGGTCTTGTTCATCGACTGGAGCGGCATACGGCTGCGCATCGCGACCTCCATTGGCGTACTGGAGTGTCAGGCGGCGATCGTTGCATTGCCGACGTCCGTGATCGCCCGCAACCCGGAGCTGTTTTCGCCGCAACTGCCAGAGAAGGTCGCCGCGGCGGAATGCCTGCCGCTCGGGCTTGCCGACAAACTGTTTTTGTCGCTGGAAGGGGCTGAGGAGTTCGAGCCCGACAGCCGTCTGTTTGGCCGGCCGGACCGTGCCGCGACGGCGATCTATCACGTGCGTCCGTTCGGACGACCGTTGATCGAATGCTATTTCGGGGGCGCATGCGCCGACGACCTGGAACGTGGTGGACCGCAGGCGTTCTTCGAGTTTGTCGCCGCAGAACTTACCAATCTGCACGGAAATGAGTTCAAACGTCGCATTGCACCGCTGGCGATGCATTTATGGCGCGCGGATGAATTCTCGCTCGGCGCCTATTCCTATGCGGAACCGGGGCACGCGGACGACCGTGCCATTCTCGCATCGTCCGTCGCAGACCGGCTGTTTTTCGCAGGCGAGGCCTGTTCGCGCGAGTGGTATTCGACCGCTCATGGTGCGTTAGCCTCAGGCGTCGCAGCCGCCGACGCGCTTCACATGGCGCTCGGTCACGCATCGTGAATCGGGGGCTCGCCCTCTGCGCGCCTCACAATACCTTGCCGGGATTGAGGATGCCCTTGGGGTCCAGCGTTTGCTTGAGCGTGCGCATCAGATCCAGTGCGACCGGGTCTTTGATTTTCGGCAGGTAGTCGCGCTTGGTGAAGCCGATGCCGTGCTCGGCCGAGATTGATCCACCAAGCCCAAGTGCGATTTTATACACCCGCTCCGTAATCTCCGGTCCGCGCGCGAGAAATGCCGCCTTGTCGGCGCCGACCGGCTGCACGACGGTATAGTGGATGTTGCCGTCGCCGAGATGTCCGAATGGCATCGGCCGCGTTCCCGGTACGATTTGTGTTACGGCTTCTGCGGCCTCGCGCAGGAAAATCGGCACGGCCGAGACCGGCACCGAAATATCATGGCCGATCACGCCGCCTTCAACTCGCTGTGCCTCGCCAACCGTTTCACGGATGCGCCAGAACGCCTTGGTCTGCTCGATACTTTCGGCGATGGCTGCATCAGTAACAAGGCCGCGTTCGAGGCCGGTGGAGAGAATGTCTTCCATTGTGTCGCGCAGCCCACTTTGCGCCTGTGACGATAGTTCGATCACCAGATACCAGTCGTGGCGGGAGGCCATCGGTTCGCGGCAGCCGGCGATATGCTTCAACACCGCGTCGATACCCATGCGGGTGAGGATTTCGAAACTGGTCACGCCGCCGCCACTGCGCGCCGTCGCGATACCGAAGAGCTCGAGCGCCGTTTCCGGCGATGGAACGCCGACAAACGCTGTCTCGACCGAGCGCGGCGGTGGCACAAGGCGCAACACGGCGGCAGTGATGATGCCGAGCGTGCCTTCCGCGCCGATGAAGAGGTCGCGCAGGTCGTAGCCGGTGTTGTCCTTCTTCAGCTTGTTGAGGTTGTTCATGATGCGGCCGTCGGCCAGCACCACTTCGAGGCCGAGCGCCTGATTGCGCGCGATACCGTAGGAGAGCGCCTGCGTTCCGCCGGCGTTGGTGGAAAGATTGCCGCCGACCGTGCAGCTTCCCTCCGAGGGCAGCAGCAGGGGGTAAAGTTTGCCGACGGCTTCCGCGGCTTCGCGGGCGCGCCCAAGCGTTACGCCCGCTTCGCAAGTCATGGTGTTCGAGGTCGGATCGATTTCACGGATATTGTCGAGGCGTTGAAGCGACAGCACGATCTCGCCATAGTGCGGCGTCTGCCCGCCGGCGAGGCCGGTATTGCCGCCCTGCGGCACGATTGGCGTTCCGGTCTCGTTGGCCAGCCTGACGATCTCTGAGACTTCTGCCACTGAGCCGGGCCGCAGCACGACAGGCGAATGCGCCGGATAAACGTAGCGGCTTTCGACGAGATAGGGCGCCTGATCGGAGGGATCGGTGATGGCGTGTTTGTCGCCGACGATCTTCGCGAAGCGCGCAACCATGTCCGGCGTAATATTGTATTTCGGTTTCTCGGCGACGTTCATGTTAAAGCCTCGGGCAATTGTTTTTCTAAGGCTTCGATAACCCCAAGCGGGTGGCGAAGCAATGCGGATGCTTTGCTAGGATTGACCGCCCTCCAGCCTCCGTTGGGCGGGCTCGTCGCCCTTTGCTCGCGTCAATGTTTCGGATGGCAACTCGCCGAACGTCGCCTGATAATATCTGGCGAAGTGTCCGAGATTAACGAAGCCGCAGGCGAGTCCGACGGCCGTGACTGTCGTTACCGCGTTCGGATTGAGCAGCATCGATCTCGCCTGCCGCAGCCTGACCTTGCGCAGGAACTCCATGGGCGAATAGCCGCGGTGGTCGGCGAACGTCTTGAAGATGCTGCGTGCGCTTGCATTGATCGCCTCCGACAGCATTTCGATGGTGATGGTCTGTGACCAGTTCGCCTCGATAAACTCCTCGACGCGGCGAACCTGCCACGGCGCGATATCCTTTACCTCATTCTCCAGAAGGCCGCTGACGGAATTGCGTACGCCGTAGAGGAAGACCATGGCCGTCATCTGCTCAAGCTCGTCAAGCGCGCGTCGGGGGATGGCAAGACCGTTCTCATCGAGCGACTGGACGAGAAAGTTCACGAGGTTTCTCAGGTGTCGCGTCTTTGCCGTTTCCATGTCGACGGCCGGTTCAAACTCAATTGCGGGATGGGCATAAGTGCCGAGCAGGGCTTCCAGCTTGCGTTCAAGCAGGCTTTGCGAGATGCGCAGGACCAGATGCTCAAATTCCGGGCCGAAATTGAACGTCGCCGGCATTTGTGCAGGCGTAACGCAACTCTGCCTGACGTTTATTTCTGTGACGTGGCGGCCCGCAGCCGTCGTTGCGGAGCCGCGCAGCCAGAATTGCTGGCGAACATATTCCACCGCTTCATGATGGATTTGAACCGGAATGTGGCACGAACAGAATGAAAGCCCGATGTGCGAAAGCTTCACGTTGTTGGTGTACCCGAAGAAATCCTCGGTCCCTTCCGGGAAGAGCATTTCTGTGACCTGATAAAGCCCGCTGACCGCAGCGCGCATCTCATCAACGTTCCGGGTTCGCACGGCCGGAAATCGATCCAAGGGCTTGTTCATGAAAAGGCTTTTGAAATTGTCCGTTGGGTTTACGAAAGCACAGCTCTGGCGTCCGGCGGATGCGACGTCGTGCGCTTCGAATTGGCTTTTGTGTCTCCGGAGCCGGCTTCCAACGAACCAAAAAAGAACATGACGGATTTGAGTTTAATCAATTTGTCTTCGACCGCTAGTTGACACGCTGGTCTTAACGTTATTGCGCCGGGGGTTCTCCCGCGCAAACTCCCCCCGCAAAGGCGAAAGAGTGCGGATTTCGGCGCATTTTTGCACTTTACGGTCAAATTCGAAATTAATCTGAATCATTTGTTCTCTGCGTCGCGACTATCGCGAACAAATCGCACCTGCGGATCGAAACGCCGCGGGCACCGCGGGAGAGGGCAAATGGGAATTTTCAAGCGAGGTTCTGTCGGCGCTCCAGCGCGCAAGCGCTATGACCTCGAACAATTGAAGAGCGACATTCCGGATATCGTTTCGTCTGCGATCATGATGGTGGATCGCGATTTTGTCGTCACATATGTCAACAAGCCCACTATGGAGTTGTTGCAAACCAACGCCGATGCGTTTCGTAAAATCTGGACATCGTTCGATCCAGAGAAAATCGTCGGAATGTGCATTGACACATTTCACAAAAAGCCATCACACCAGCGCGCAATTCTCTCCGATACCTCAAAGCTCCCCTTCAAGACCGAAATAACGGTTGGCGATCTCAAGATTGCGCTGAACGTCAGCGGCAGCTACGACCGCAAGGGAAACTATGTCGGCAATATTCTTGAATGGCGCGACGTCACCACGATGCGCCTTAATCAAGGCATAATCACCGCCGTCAACCGCGCACAGGCTGTCGTCGAGTTTTCGCTTGATGGCCACGTCCATCACGCCAATGAAAATTTCCTCGGTATCGCGGGTTATACCCTCGACGAGATAAAGGGCCGCCATCATTCCATGTTTGTCGATCCCGCCGAGCGGGGAACTGGGGCCTACGAGGCGTTCTGGCAAAAGCTCGGCTGCGGCGAGTTTGACATCGGCCAATACAAGCGCATCGGCAAGGGCGGCAGGGAAATCTGGCTTCACGCGTGCTACAATCCCATTCTCGACATGAATGGTAGGCCGTTCAAGGTTGTTGAATTCGCGACCGACATCACCCAACAGAAGATGGCTAGCGCGGATTTTGAAGGCCAGATCGCAGCTATCAACAAGGCCGAGGCGGTTATCTCGTTTTCTCTCGACGGCAAGATCATCGACGCCAATGAAAATTTTCTCAGGACGCTAGGCTATACGATCGATGAGGTGAGAGGCCGGCACCATTCGATGTTCGTTGAGCCGTCCTATCGCGAAAGCAGGGATTATCATACATTCTGGGAAAAGCTCGCCCGCGGTGAATATGACGCGGCTCAATACAAGCGGATCGGCAAAGGTGGCCGGGAAGTCTGGATCCAAGCGAGCTACAATCCAATTTTCGATGTGAACGGCAATCCCTTTAAAGTCGTCAAATATGCAACCGATGTCACAGCCCAGGTGAAGGCCAGCGAAGCGCTGCAACTTGCGGTTCAGCAGTCGCAGGACGTTGTCGGCGCCGCGAAGGAAAACGACCTCACAAAGCGCGTACCAATGGAGGGAAAGACAGGCGAGATCGCTGCCTTGTGTGGCGGTCTGAATTCGCTGCTCGATACTGTGTCGGACATGGTGGTCCGGATCAGGGCGGGCACGCTTGAAGTATCGAATGCTGCGGTTGAAATTTCCGCCAGCGCGGCTGATCTTTCGCAGCGTACGGAGGAACAGGCCGCAGGGCTCGAGGAAACTTCCGCGTAATGGAGGAGATTTCCACGACAGTCAAAAAGAATGCCGAAAATGCGCAGGAGGCCAACAGGCTCTCGGCCGGCACCCAGGAGGTGGCGGACCGCGGTGGCGCCGTCGTCGCGAGGGCAGTCGAAGCAATGTCCCGAATCGAAGAGTCGTCAAGCAGGATTGCGGATATTATCGGCGTGATCGACGAGATCGCACGCCAGACTAATCTGCTCGCGCTGAACGCCGCGGTGGAGGCGGCGCGCGCCGGTGATGCGGGACGCGGCTTCGCAGTGGTCGCGTCCGAAGTGCGCAGCCTCGCGCAACGCTCGTCGCAGGCTGCCAAGGATATCAAGGACCTTATCACAAGCTCTTCAAGCCAGGTGAGGGAGGGCGTCGAACTGGTAAACCGCGCAGGCGAGTCGCTAAACGAAATCGTATGCTCGATCAAAAGCGTTGCCGGAATAGTTGCCGATATCGCCCGCGCCAGCAATGAGCAGTCGGTCGGCATCGATCAGGTCAACAAGGCGCTGAGTCAGATGGACGAGGTGACGCAACAGAACTCTGCGCTGGTCGAGGAGAACGCGGCCACGGTCAAGACGCTGGAAAACCAGGCGCGGGCGATGGACGGGGAGGTGAGCAAATTTTCCGTCCGCGAGGTGGTCGGCAAGCCGCAAGTGGTTTCGACGACGGCAGGCGCCCGGTCCATAGCTAACTCGCCGTCCGTTGCCAAATCACCTGCAGGGGCCGTCGTCAACGTAGCCGGCAAGCTCCTGCTCGGCAGGGCTAAGCAGCCGGCGGCAGCGCCTGCCCCGCGCATCTCTGTGGGGCCTATGCGAATAGCTAGCGCGGTGAAGCAAGAGTGGGAAGAGTTTTAGCGGAGGAGGCCTGAATAGGACATCCTGCAGCCCTCCGGAGCAGGCGGAGCGATGCGTGCCGGGTCCGAACGTCTCCCGCTGTTGCAAGCTTGCTCAGAAGATTTCTCGATAGCTGCTTCTATCGGGGCGATGCGTGGAGTGGCTCGCTTACCCAGATCTCCTTCAGTTAGACTATCGTTTTCGAGAGAGACTGAAAGGAGATGATGATGGCGAGAACGCATACGGTCGCGGTCCTGGTCGGTAGCCTTCGCAAGGGCTCGTTCAACCGGCAGATTGCAAATGCTCTCAGGGATATTGCGCCGTCCTCGCTGAAACTGGAGATTGTCGAGATCGGTGATCTGCCTTACTACAACCAAGACCTTGAAGCGAACCCGCCGGCGGCGTGGACTGCGTTCCGCGACCGCATTCGCGCGGCAGATGCCATATTGTTCCTGACACCGGAATACAATCGTTCCGTTCCTGCTGTTTTGAAGAATGCGATCGACGTCGGATCGCGGCCTTACGGCAAGAGCGTCTGGGCCAAAAAGCCAGGCGCGGTTATCTCGTCATCCCCCGGCGCTATCGGCGCCTTCGGCGCCAATCACCACTTGCGGCAATCGCTGGTCGGTCTCGACGTACCGATGATGGCGGGTCCCGAGGCCTATCTTGGCGGGGCGGATAAATATTTCGATGCGAACGGCAAGTGGGCCAATGCCGGCACGCGCGAGTTTCTTCAGAAATTCATCGATACGTTCGCCGATTGGGTCGCTACTCACACCAAAAACTGACAGTGGAAACGGAACGGAGCGGGAGAAAGTACGGCCGGGTCCGCAAGCAACCCTTGCGGTCCGGCCGGTAATTTGGCAGGTCACCTCGTTCGTCACCCCTTGGCTTGTTACCTGGGTTGGCCTGACCGCGGCACCGCGAGCCAAACATGGCGATGGAAACTTCTCATCTTTCCTCGACGTTTTTTCGAGGCATCTTGCGCCGCCTGAGGCGCCGCAAGATCATATTGCTGGTCCTCTCTGCCGTTATCGTGGCACTGGCCCTGCTCGGCCTGGCAACGGTTCAAGAGGCTGGCCTACTTTTTGTGTTCGTATTCGCAGCCGCCATGGCACCGCTCGGTGATGAACTCGCCAGTACGCAGGCGACCGTGCGGGGCGATGAGACGGTGCACGCGATCCGGATCATCAACGGCGTCATTTCCGGTGTTCCGGACGCCGTGATCGTGCTCGACCGCGCAAGCAACGTGATCGGCTGGAACGCGGCGGCACAGAAGATCGCGCCGGCATTGGCGGCAGGATCGCCGCTGTCGCTCGCTCTGCGCAGCGCAGATCTGATTTCCGCGGTTCGGCGGGCCGCGGCCGCCCGCAAGGCGGAGCGCATCGAGTTTCAAGAGCATGTGCCGATCGATACTTGGTGGGACGCCCATATCATTCCGGTGGAAGTGAGCGGGCCGGGGCGTTCCCGCGCGGAATTCATTGTCCTTACCTTTCAGGATCTCGCGCCACTGCGCCGGGTCGAGGAGATGCGGACGAATTTCGTCGCCAATGTCAGCCATGAACTGCGGACGCCGCTCGCGTCCGTGCTCGGTTTTGTCGAGACGTTACAAGGCCCGGCGCGCGAGGACGTTACGGCGCGCGACCGCTTTCTGGTCATCATGAAAGAGCAGGCGATGCGAATGAAGCGCCTGATCGACGATCTCCTATCCTTGTCCCGGGCGGAGCTTGGCGCCAGTGTTCAGCCCGAGCAGATCGTCGATGTCGTGAACATCGTGCGCCAAGTGGCGGATGGCCTACGTCCGCTGGCGCAGGAACGCGAGGTTGCAATCAAGATCGAGGCGCCAGCCGAGCCGCTTAATGTCCGCGGCGACCACGATGAACTCGTTCGCGTGTTCGAAAACCTCATCGAGAATGCGCTTAAATATGGCGGCACCGGCAAGAAAGTTGATGTCTCGCTCGCGCGGATGCCTCCGCACACCGTGCGGATATCGGTGCGCGATTATGGCCCCGGCATCGCCGCGGAACACCTGCCGCGGCTGACCGAAAGGTTTTACCGCGTGGATGTCACGGAGAGCCGCGCCCAGGGGGGCACCGGACTCGGGCTCGCGCTGGTGAAGCATGTTCTTAACCGTCACCGCGGCCGGCTGTTGATCGACAGCGAGCTCGGTAAGGGGGCGACTTTCACGGTGGAACTTCCCGAAGCCGCGGATATCCACCGCGCCCCGTAAGAACTCCTCTTAGATTTCAATAGCTTGAGATGTCATCCAAATGTCATCCAAGCGTCATAGAAGAGTGGCCAGGGCCGAATACGGACGCGGCACCGGGCGGCAAGAGGAAACGGACGACGAGGCGTCCGGCCGTCGGAACAATCGACAGGAGAATCTTATGAAGATGCTGCAAGCTCTAATTGCGGTAGGTGCGTTGGCTGTTGCCACCCTGCCGGCGAGTGCGGCGGATATTTCCGGCGCGGGTGCCACGTTCCCATACCCGATCTATGCCAAGTGGGCGGACGCATACAAGAAAGAGACCGGTGTCGGGCTGAATTACCAGTCGATCGGCTCGGGCGGCGGGATCAAGCAGATTCAAGCCAAGACGGTTACGTTTGGTGCGTCGGATGCGCCGCTCAAGGGTGCTGACCTGGAAAAGGGCGGCTTAGTGCAATTCCCGATGGTAATGGGCGGCATCGTGCCGGTGATCAACGTTGACGGTGTGAAGGCGGGCGACCTTGTGCTTGACGGTTCAACCCTCGCCAAGATTTTCCTCGGCGAAATCAAGTCGTGGGATGACGCTGCGATCAAGAAGCTCAACCCGACTGTCAAGCTCCCGTCGCAGGCCATCGTGGTCGTGCACCGCTCGGACGGATCGGGCACGACGTTCAACTTCGCCTATTACCTCTCGGAAGTCAGCCCTGACTGGAAGTCGAAGGTTGGCGCTAACACGGCCGTCGAATGGCCGGTCGGTATTGGCGCCAAGGGCAACGAAGGTGTTGCCAACAACGTCAGCCAGACCAAGGGTTCGATCGGTTACGTCGAATACGCCTATGCCAAGCAGAACAAGCTCGCCTACACCGATATGATCAACAAGGACGGCAAAAAGGTTAAACCGACCTCTGCCACGTTCCAGGCCGCTGCCGCGAATGCCAAGTGGGATTCGCAGCCGGGCTACGGCGTGATCCTCGCTAATCAGCCGGGTGCAGACTCTTGGCCGATGACTGCCGCGACCTGGATCCTGATCCACAAGGCACCGCAGGACCCGGCCGCTGCAGGCCAGGCTCTCAAGTTCTTCAGCTGGGCCTATGACAAGGGCGGGAAGATGGCCGATGAACTCGACTATATCGCGATGCCGAAGAATGTCGTTGCCAGCGTCAAGAACACCTGGGCCAAGGAAATCAAGGACGCGAGCGGCAAGCCGCTCTACACGGTCTCGAACTGATCGAACGTAGCGATAATGGAAAAGGCGCCACGGCGCCTTTTCCCAGTCTTTAATCGACTTAGCGGCTTGTTTTGCGACTGAAATGTCGCTTGGCTGCACACTCCGGATCTTAAGTCGAGGTCTAAAAGGAGGTGCGGCGTGCAGGCTGACAGGGGGCGTGCTGTGGCTGATCTTGTGTTGACAGATACGAGCACATCGTCACATCAGGCATGGGTGTCCCGTGCTAAGGCGCTGAGCCGTCTGCAGATCAGCGACAAGGCGTTTTTCCAGCTTACCCGCGGGGCGGCGATCTTTGTGCTTGTCTTGCTGGGCGCGATCATTGTGTCGCTGATCATCGGGGCTGTGCCGGCGCTGCAGAAGTTCGGATTCGGCTTCCTCGTCTCGGAGCGTTGGAATCCCGTTACCGAGAATTTCGGCGCGCTTGCACCTATTTACGGCACGGTCGTAACTTCGCTGATTGCAATGATAATTGCGGTGCCTCTGGGCCTTTTGATCACCTTGTTTCTTACTGAAATCTGCCCAACGTGGCTGCGCAGTCCAATCGGTATCGCGATCGAACTGCTCGCCGGCATCCCCAGCATCATCTACGGCATCTGGGGTCTGTTCGTGTTTGCGCCGTTCCTGCAGCGCACCTTGCAGCCGTTCCTGATTTCCGTATTTGGCGAAATTCCTGTCCTGTCGACGCTGTTCGCCGGCCCGCCCTACGGCATTGGTGTTCTGACGTCCGGCTTGATCCTTGCCATAATGGTATTGCCTTTCATTACCTCGATCTCGCGCGATGTGTTCGAGGCCGTGCCGCCGATGCTGAAGGAAGCGGCCTACGGCCTTGGCTTCACTACCTGGGAAGTCGTCCGCTACGTGGTGCTGCCTTACGCCCGCGTCGGCGTCATCGGCGGTGTCATGCTCGGTCTTGGGCGGGCGCTTGGTGAGACCATGGCCGTTACTTTCGTGATCGGCAACGCCCACAAGGTATCGAGTTCGCTGCTCGCCCCCGGTACAACAATTTCGGCGACGATCGCTAACGAATTCACCGAAGCGGTTGGCGATATTTATACCTCGTCGCTGATCGCGCTCGGACTATTGCTGTTCTGTATTACCTTCATCGTTCTCGCCATTGCGCGTTATATGTTGATGCGCATCGAACGGCGGATCGGGTGACGTCATGGCGCTGACCGGTCTTTATGCTCGTCGTCGTCGCCGCAACGGCATCATCCTGACACTGTCGTTGGTCGCGACTTTCATCGGTTTGGGATGGCTCGGGCTTATCCTTGGAACGCTAATCTGGGAGTCTTTCCGCTCCGTGTCGCTTCAGGTTTTCACTGAGATGACACCCCCGCCGGGGAGCGCCGGCGGCTTGCTCAATCCTATCGTCGGCAGCCTGATCATGACCGTCCTGGGCGTTGTGATCGGAACTCCCCTTGGAATTCTCGCCGGCACCTACATGGCCGAATACGGGCGCTATTCGCCGGTTACCAAGGTGGTCCGTTTCATCAACGACATCCTGCTCAGCGCGCCATCGATCATCATCGGCCTGTTCATCTATGAAGTTGTCGTTGCCCCGATGGGCCATTTTTCGGGTCTTGCCGGTTCGCTGGCTCTTTCGGTCCTTGTCATTCCGGTCGTGGTCCGCACCACCGAAGACATGCTCATGCTGGTCCCTAAGGAACTCCGCGAGGCGTCGACTGCTTTGGGCATGCCGCGCGCCAAGATGATCTGGGACGTTTGTTATCGTGCGGCACGCGCCGGCATGATCACGGGTGTCCTGCTCGCCATTGCCCGCGTTAGCGGCGAGACCGCGCCGCTCCTGTTTACCGCACTCAACAACCAGTTCTTCTCGACCAACCTCAACGCGCCGATGTCGAGTCTTCCCGCTGTCATATTCCAGTTTGCTCTCAGCCCTTATGCGGACTGGCAGCGGCTGGCATGGGTCGGCGCCATGATCATTACGTTCGCGGTGCTTGCGCTTAGCATCCTTGCGCGTACTCTTATCGCTCAAAGGAAACAGTCATGAGTATGGCTCAAACGGATACATCACCGACTCTTCCCGGCATGACGGTTACCCACAGCGCACAACCGGCGGGTGAAAAGCACGAAAAAATTTCCGTGCGTAAGTTGAATTTCTTTTACGGCGAACACCGTGCATTGAAAGAGATCAACGTGCCGCTCTATGCCGGAATGGTGACGGCGTTTATCGGTCCGTCCGGATGCGGCAAATCAACACTGTTGCGCATTCTCAACAGGATTTACGACCTATATCCCAATCAGCGTGCCGAGGGCGAGGTTCTGCTCGA
>Ga0164243_10001101_pt1 | contig 46697 bp, 9 predicted proteins | sample OricompcompostOP_FD_108781 | JGI IMG/M metagenome (GOLD analysis project Ga0164243, IMG submission 108781) | Organic Plus compost microbial communities from Emeryville, California, USA - Original compost - Organic plus compost (OP) | ecosystem: Engineered > Solid waste > Mixed feedstock >...
ACTATAAACTTGTTTATATATATATATATATTTTAAGATTAAATTTTTTTTTTTTAACTTAATATTCCTTTTTATTTAAATTATGTTTTTATATATTATAGTAGCTATTTTTATATATGGAGGCTTGCTGATGTCGCTGATGTTAGCATAGGAACTATTATCTTAAATAATATAAAAAAAACTATAGTAGAAAGAAATTGAAAAGGATACTTATTTCTTTTTAAATATAGCCTATAATTGAAAACTAATAATAAATGATGAATTTAGATTCTAGTACATAGAAATAAAACTTACTATAATTAATTAAGATAGTAAGTCTTTCTTATAATTTAATTACTTTAAGAGTTAAAAAGCTAAAACTTTTAGTTAAGGATACTTTAGTAATTTGTAAATATTTATAAGATATTGTGTGGTATAGTTAATGATAAAGAAAGTGAAATGGTTCAGTGTAGTCTGCCTGTGAATTATATATATATAGAAATAAAATAGGTGTGGCTAATGGGTTGAATTATTAGTAGGGGGTGCTGTAAACCTAAGAACTAAATAGGTATTAGAACTGCTAATTAATAGGAAATAAAGATAGGATATCTAATCTCTTTAAAAAGGAAATAAAAGAGGACTATGTAAGATATGATATATAATTAAGTAGGGACACTGTTAGGGCTTATAGTATAAATGTAATAGTGAAAAGAATGTATTAGGACTGAGATACTGTGTTAGTGTGTAGGGGTTGAAGTACTGAAGTACCGGGCTAATTATGGAAGTTGCTGGAGATTGTGGGAAAGAGCTGCAGGCTAGAATATTATTTATATATATAAATAGGAAGGAGATCCTTGCAAAGGTGGTTATCTAAGATATATACTAGATATAAGTAGAGGATAGATATCTGGCAATGTAAAACGCATTCGACTTAAGGTAATTAGTTGTTTCCCTTGTCTAGAGGTATTACTTTTAGTATAAGTTATCTTATTTTTTATTTTAATATTATCTTTTTCTTTTTGTTTATTTTATATTTTCTTAAAGTCTGTAAGTCTCTGTAATGTAGATTTCTACTGATCCTTATATTGTAAGTGCTTTTGTAAGGTTATTGTAACTTTATTATAACTACTGGACTATTTTGATATTGGGCCACTCTTGTTTGTATACCTTTCTGTTAAAAGTGGATTATGTACTATGAACTTGTAGTTGTGTTGCTTAGCTTGATTAATATTATTAAAGAATGTAATATTATAAAATTAATAAATAGCTGAACTGATGATAATGAGAACTTGCTAAAGCTATCTGGAAAGAGAGAAATGAGAAATAAAATTGCTGGGTTTTGGAATAAGATGCTTCTGCCTATATAACTTATTGCATTATGGCTTTAAATAGGAGGAAACTATAAATAAAAATTGAGTATTGAAATATTAAAAATTAGAAAAAATAAAAATTTAATAAGATAAAATTTACTTTAGCTATAGCTATATTTAAATAATTCTCTATTAAATATCTCTTTTTAATAGCTCTACTGAACATAGCTATGGCGAGAGTATATAATCTTGAGGGTATAGTATTTAAGTTATATACTATCTACTAAGGATATAATATCGCTGTAGTAATTTTATTATGGGCCCTGCTTATAGGTTTTATTGTCCTCCCTAAAATGTTTATATCTTTTAATAAACTTGAAGTTGAAAACTAAGTTATTAGTAATATATATAGCCTAGTATAAAAGGTACCCCTCTTTATTATCTTAGGCCTCTTTTGTTTAGGAGGATTGCTTAGGACTCTTTAGTTTTGGAGAAGATATAAAGATAATTATGTTTGGCTTTTTGGCTATCTTTTTAGGTATATCTAAATCAAGTATATATTAATATATATACTATAACTAATATTAGCCTAGGCCTAGAGTTCTTACATTACTTAGTAGGTTGCTAATAGCTCTTATTAGTATTTATATAACCTATATAGGATAATAGACCATCCTAGCTAAAGTTATACTAAGTATTACTTTTCTTTCCTTTCTCTATATATTTATTATATTTATAACTTATAAGTTTTAGTTTTTAAAATATATAAAATAAATTTTAGATTATATTTTATAATAAAAATATAACTTCTAAGTAAAAATATTATATAAATTATTACTTTATAATTTTCGTATATTATTGCTACCTAACTCTTAAGTATCTTAAATTTCTATCTAGAGATGTTAAACCTTTGGCTAAGCTTTGTGTAGAGTACTTTAGCTTTAAACACTCTAATGCTCTTAGAATATAATAGACCCTACTAGTTTTGTAATAACTTACTAGGCTATTTTTAAAGTGCTCTTTTAATATGAGGTAATAGGAGTTATTTTTTATTTATTTATTAAGATAATATTTAATTAAAAAAAATAATATTGTATCTATTTATTGTAGAATGTAGTCTCTACTTTAGGTATACTATTTTGTATGTAAAGAGAAGATTACTTATCTAAAATATTATTTATTATAGCTTAAGTAGCTAGTGATTTCTAACCTAGGAGGTTCTTATATATTCTATATATAGCTACTTACTTTTCTAATTTAGTAATATTATTATATTTTTTAAAGAGGAATATAGTAGACTTGAAGAGATTTTATAGTTGCTGGTAGTATAGATTTGGTTTGCTTTAAATAAGGAGTATTAATAGTACTACCCTTAAGTTCTGATTATTTAAATTATATATAGTGCTATAGATACTATTAAGGAGAGGCTTGCCTTTAAGATATTGGATAACTATAACTACTAAAAGATATTAATATATAAAGCTATAAAGGTAAGCTAGAAGAAATACTTTAGTGCTATCTTTTGTATTATATGAGAAGCTAGTAGATTTCTACTATAAGAAATCTAGTAGGAATCTAATATTGCGTAAAATAAGAGATTTAAGTCTAGAAAGACTATCTAAGCTTTAAGATTTTAGTAGCTTTTTAGGAAAGTATACTTATATTTTGCTACTTTCTAGTTTAAGTTCTTAGGCTTTATAGATATTAGGGAGAGTTTATTAGATATAATATTATATCTACTCTATATTAAGCAACTTGTCGAAGTAGCCTATTAGGCTAAGACCTGTATACTTATTATATTAATTGTGTTAATATTAGTCTTAGCTGCTTATAGGCTAAATATATTTTATATATATTTTTATAAAGTAATTGTAAAATCTACTTTGCTGATATAAACCTTTAGATAGACTACCTACTTAAAATTATTTTTTTTAGAAGTTTTATAAGATAATTTAGGATATTTAATTAAAATATTCTACTATAAATCTATTAAGAGATGTATAAAAGGAATTTATCTGTTTTGTACTAAGTATAGCTTTATACTAGCCTCTAGTTTTAGAAGATACTTTACTATAGTATATACTAGGGTTATATTTTACTTGCTTTGTATATATTTTAATATATCTCTTATTATATAGCTATAGACTATATAATCTTTGTATGTTAAAAGGTAACTAGAATGTATAGATAAAATATCTAGTATATAGTTTAGTAAATAATATAAGCCTTTACCTAAAGTTTAGGACTATTAGAATTTATATCTTTTAGTTATATAGTATTATTAATAATGCTAAAGATATAGTAATATAACTTAAGTTACTTTGGACTTAAATATCTAGGCTGCTATAAAGCTATTTTAACTTAGTTTTGTATAGTGGTATTGGGATATTTTTTACTATGATGTTATTTTGTAGTAATGCTAGTGTCGAGGACTATATTTATTATTTATAGTATTTATAGTTTTTAAAAGAGAAGAAGTATAACTTTAATTTTAGTTTATAGTTAACTTTTAAGTTTTCTAAGCTTTAATAGAGTAAAGTAAAGATTATATTATATTTTAGAAGGTGAACTGTTCTAAGTTATATATAAGTAATAGATAAACTTTATATGCTTATAATATATGCTTGTTAATAGATAAATAGAGTACTAGATATTAAGTTATTATATAATTATAAGCTTACTAAGTTAGAAGCTAGATAGTTTTAGCTAGCTTTAAATATTAATCTTTTTCTAAAACTTTTAGATACCTATAAGCTGTTGACTTTATCTATAGTAGACACTTTATATATATTTTCTTTATATATAGAACTTGTAAAGGAGCTGGTGTTTTATAAAGACTTACTAATAATAATCTATCTACTTATTAAGTATTAGTTACTAATTAGTTTGCCTCTTTTTAACTTTTTAATAAAGTTATATTTAAGAAGAACTTGGTTATTTTATAGTATAGATACTTTTTATAGTTTTTTAACCCTTGCTTGCTTTTAGAGTATATTTATAGAGGTAAAGGATAGTAGCTACTTTATAAGGTATCTTTATAGTATAGTTTACTTTTATGATTTAGTCTTAAGTGTTTAAATAGAGAGTATTTATGAAGGGTAGAGGAGGAGTATTAGTAACTGTCTAAATAGCCTGGGTGAGTTTTAGAATACTTTACTATTTATATAACTTGATAATTCTATAGGGCCACATTGTGTCCTCAAATCTTTATAAACTAAGTTAGTAAGTATTTAAATTTAGATATTTCTTTTCTAAATATGAGGTTAAAGGTGGATGAGTGCTCTAAAACTGTTTAATTGAGACTTATTATTTGGCTTTAAGATCAGGGGCTCTTAATTTTAATAAGAAGCTAGATCTGGACTTAGAAATATAATTAATATAAGAGGTATAGATAAGAGGAGGACTAAGTTGAAGGGGTAGTAAGGATTTCTATTTTGGAAGATCTGTTTAGGTGAGTAATATTTAAATATGTAAGTTTATAACTAGTTTATTAAAAATTATTTTTAAAATCTAGGTTTTAAAATTTATAAAGAGCTTATTAATTATTTAAACTTAAGAGGTATTATTTAACCTATCTTCCTTATTATCTTATTATCTTATTATCTTTATTTATTATAAGTATCTATTATTATTAGTATTTATTATTAGTTAATATTTAATATAGAAATTTTTAGGATTATCTTCTTTATTATTAGGATTGCTATATAGGGTAATGTATAGAACTTTCTTAGTATTACTAATCTAGAGCTATTTTTCTATTTACCTACTACTTTTGTAGCTGGTAATTGAATCTAGGTTCTATAAGTATAATCTCTTATCTAAGCTATTGGCTATATTAATATATTATATTTATTATAAAGTGAATAACCCTTGTATTAAAGAATGTGAGGCTACTCTTAGATCTATAATTAAGTAGTTCTTCTTAATTATATATTTTTTTAAGTAAATAAGCTGTGGTGGACTGTAGATTATAGAGATTACTATTTTAAGTAATACCCTAAATGATATTATTTTTTTATTTTAGTAGTGTAGTTCCTATCCCCTATTCTTTTCCTAATATTTTAAATAGTAGAAGTTATTTATTAGACTGACTAGGAGCTATAATAGTTAACTAACTAAGTTTTGTAATCTTATTAAAATAATTGGTATTGAATTGTAATAAGAGATATTACCTATACTTACTTAAGGGGAGGCTAGTTGTTTTAGTAGCTGACTTAAGACCTAAACTTACTTTAAGAGCTATTCCTGGCCTGAAGTAGAAATGCTGCTAGTTAGTATACCTCTACTAAGCCTGATGTTAACTAAAACTATGTTTTTAACTGCTGCTTGGGGTATATCTAGTATAATAGAAGTGAGTAGTATAGCTTCTGTTTATCTTACTGGAGTAGATATTATAGATATTCTAGTATCTATATTTGAAGTTTTAGTAAGTATTGGGTTTATATTTTTTCTGGGGGCTTCTAATATATTAGTAATAGGTAGTAGAATTATAATATCTTCTATAGCTAGAGTTATATTAAGTATTTCTTAGGTTATTATAATATTTACTATTATAATACTTGCTATAAGCTTTATAATGCTGCCTTATAACTAGGCTAGAATTATCTTTTAGAAGTTTAGATATTTAAATATATTATATTAGATTTTCTAGGCTTATCTAAAGTGAGCTTTAACTTTTTTTTAAGTATAATTGGGAATAATTTCTGCTTATGTATGTACTTGTAGGTTCTTGTATTTTATAGTTAACTGGAGTGACTTAGGACTTGTTTAGAGTATCTTCTGGTGTTGATGAATTGGTATTGGTGCTATCTTGGGTACTTTATTTTAAGGTGTGATCTACTTCTATTGCTTACTTTTAGATATTATGGCTTTATTTAAATTAAAGCCTTTAGTACTATATATAGTTAAGTTAGCTTTAGAGCTATTTAAGATTATCTAAAGGAAAGTCTAGTATAAAGGATGCTAAGATATAAGTTAGGAGATTTAGATTTTTTTAAATTATTATCTTTTTTTATTAACTATCTATTTATTATAACCTGTATTCTAGAGAAAGAAGGATAAGAACCTTTTTAATTTAGATATGGACTGGAGCTATCTTAAATATGCCTGCTATTATAGTAGTGTGGTGATAGGCTATTTTGGAGGCTGTGGATTGAGAATCTATTTTCTGGCCTTAAAGCTAGTCTTTCTTGAAATTGATAGCTAATATATATTTTAGCCTAATAAGAGTGGCTGAGGAGGATGAGGAGAGGTAATTTGGCTATGCTTTCTTTAGGAAAATAAGACTAGACTTTAAAAGTATAGAGTACTTTAAACTTATATTTATTATATTATATAATGTATAATATAACTGCTGTTTTAGGGATGGTGTTAGTAGGCTTACTGTAGCTCTGGATATGCTTTCTCTGCTTGCTTATACTCTTTATTAGTAGTATTAAAATGGACTAAAATGGGGTGTTTAGCCCTTTTAAGGCTTCTAAGACTCTTGACTCTTTATATTATAGTATTAGGGGAAGGGGCTGTGGTACTTGAGGAAATGGAGGGTTATTTTAAGCTTGGCTAAGGTAAAGCTATCTGTGTGGTATTTTCCTAAATCTGGAGATGTGTTAGCTGGCTTACCTCTCTGGATATACTTGCTAGCTAGATAGAGTAAAATACTAGCTTTTCCTATCTTTAAGGATATAGCTAAAGTTCCCTTAGGAGTGCCCTCCCTTCCTCCTTTTCTCCTCTTTCTTTAAACCTTAATATACTATTATTATAGTATAGTTTTTGACTACTATGCTTTTAAATATAGTTGCTGCTATTTTTTAGTTAGAAACCTAGAGTCTAGTTGCTAACTGATAGCTATAGCTTAAGAGATATAAAGACCCTAGTAATAATTAGCTCTTCTTTAAAAAAAGAGTAGTCTAGAGTAAAGTAACTAAGAAAAATATGCTTTGGAAAAATGTTAATATTAGGAGTGAGAATCTTTAACTTTATATATTAAATTATAACTTATTATATACTTCCTCCTTGAGATACAATGTCCCTATTTAGCCTTAACTTAATATTCCTATAATAGTGTTAGTATATCTAAACAACCCCTCTAGCTTTACTTAACCTTATTAATATTATTAGTTGCTATTAGTTTATAATTAAACTAATACTATATAATATATAGGATTTAGCTATCTAAATATAGTAGAATTTAGGAAGTAAAATAAGAGCCTTAGCTTAAACCCTTTAAAATATAAGATTAATGTAGGATTACTGATGTAGTGTCTAACCTGTATTATTGCTAGAGGTAGTTTTTATATATTATATAAAGCTACTTATTTATATAAGATAAAATGTTTTTTATATTTTAAATGTAGTATAATATTTAGCTTAGTATACTTAGATACCTATTTAATAATATCCTAGGTACTAATACTATAATAGATAATATTTTTCTAATTCTATAATATAATAATATATATTACTAAGATTATAGATATAGAAAAAGCTTAGAAATTTTATCTTTACTACTTTACTAATATCTTTCTTTTCTAGATCTTACTAGCTAAAATATTATCTACTAAGTAGGAGATTAATATTATACTATTAATATAGTCTTTTAAAGCTTATTATATACTATTCCTTAAGTATTAGGACTTCTATATAGTATATAGGGGCTCTCTAAACCTCTCTCTAAAGAAGTTAAAGTATAGCTTATAGCTAAGAATTTTAAAGCACTCCTAATATCTAAGAAAAAAGAAGCTAGTAAATATATTTTTAGAGTTTAGAATATTATATTAATATATTATTTTTTTATAATAATATAGTAATATATTAGTATTTAGGACTTAAGTTGTTCCTGTTATACTAGTCTTTTTTAATTTTATTGTCTTATTATAATTATATTTATTAGAGTAAGTAGTATATTATATAAGGAAATAGTAAACCTATATAATAGAAATATTAGTTAATAAAAGTCTTAGTTTAAAGTAGGTAAGAGTGTTGGGGAACTTTTAGTTATAAATTGAGGTTAGTAGTCCTTATATATAACTTATATTACTTTTTGCTAGTTAATTGATAGAGTGATTAGGCCTTATATATATATATATTTTAGTAAGCTTTAGTGCTAGTGTGGATAGGTAGTGCTAGGGAAATTATTAATAGTTAGTAAGCCTGGTTATAGGTACTAGGGCTAGGACTAGAGTAACCTAGCTTACTAATTAAATAGTAGAAGTATTAGTAATTAGTAGGAGTAATACCCCCCTTTTTGCCCCTAATATTTAGGTAGATTTGGGTGTGTAGTACTGTACTTTAGTTGTTAATGTATATTATTAAGTATGTTTTAGACTTTATGGCTATGTTGCTTATGGTCTAATAGCTTATTTCCCTAGCTCCTGTCCTTATCTACCCTTAACCTTTTTCTTTTATTAAAAGAGGTAATCTTTATAGAATAGAATTCCTGGAAATGACCTAGAAAGTGTAGTAGTATTACTTAATAATTAAAGGAGAGGAGCCTATAAGGTTTTAAGAATTAGGAGAAGGTATATAGAAATAATTCTATAGTATTAGAACTTACTAATTAGAAGTGTAATCTAGTTTTAAATATACTTAACTTAAGATCTTATCTTTTTATATTACTTATTTTAGCTATTTTATAATTATATATCTTACTTACCTTTTTTAATTTTATATATTATTTACTTAATCTATTTTTTTTTATGCTTTAGTAAGTATATTAGTTTTTATTAAAAGGGATTATAGTTTTCTAAATATAGAATATTATTATAATTAGAATAGGTTTTAAGTAGACTTTAGTCTACTGTAGGAGGTCTTTAACTACTTAGCTTTAGCTTCTTAGTTGCTGGCTTGTAGGATTTCTAATGCTTTTATTTTGAGGAATCTTCTTTATATAACTTAAGGATTTAGTACTTTTTATATTCCTTTCTATTAATATATAGAGTATTATTATAGTTAAGGGTAGAGAAATTTTAATATAGAAATTTATAAAACTGAGCTAGTCTAGCTATGATATATTATTTAAAGTGTAAGTATTTATAAGGGGGTATGTGCTCCTAGAGGTGAGCTATCTTATAATATATTCTTGAACTACTTTAGCTATCTACTAAAATAACTGCTTTTTTTTAGTTATAATGTAGTATACTATTTCTACTAAAGTAGAAACTCCTTGTAAGGGGAGAGAAGGCTACTGGGCTCCTTATCTTTAATGCTGTGGAAGCTAGAGAATATATTATTATAGATCTGCTATAGCTAACTGCTAATTTTAGTAGAGGACTTTAGTGAGGATAGATAGTATAGTGAAATACTGGGAGGATTTCTTTGGCTATAATATAATTGAGCTCTGTCTTTATGTTACTGCTATGTGCCTGAACCTTATTAGTTTTGTAGAATGAAGATGGGTGTGGGCTGGGGAAAGTGTAGGTGGTGTAGGATTTCTACTTTTTATTTTACTTTTTATTCTACTCTTTATTCTACTCTCTATTTTACTCTCTATTCTACTTTTTATTCTATTCTCTATTTTACTTTTCTATATTATTTATTTTACTTTTTATTTTACTTTTTATCTGTAGGTAGATATTATTTGGTTGGTCTAACTTTTGTAGCTATTAGCTCTGAATCTAGGTGGAGGTATGGAGATGGCTTGTTTTCTAGAGTGTTTTTAAATGTGCTTGGAATGTAGAGTTTTTATGTGATGGGCTATATAGTAAATATAATACATGGGTGGCCTTTCTACTCCTGGGTGCTGCTGATGGGTATGTTTCTGGTGCTGGCCCTGCCTCTTAGAGATCTTAGTTCCTTTAATGGATCTCTTAAAAAAGGAAATAGTTTAAGGTTAGTAGTAGTTTATAGGTGGTAGCTAGCTAGGGCCTTATAGGAATGATTTGTTAGAATATAAGTAGACCCTCCTAGTTAAAAGGGGTTAGTATCTTTATCTAAGTCTGCTTAGTACCTTTTTATATATTACTTTATTTTCTTTATTTCCCTTATAATAGGCATAATTATATCTATATAACTAAAGCTGTACTTTTATCTCTCTTATAGCCTATAAAGTTAAACTATCTATACTAAATAAAGTCTTTAAAGTTTTTAAGAGCTATATAATTGCCTTCTAGGTAAGTTGTTAAGGTATTGGGTACTGGATTGTTATTGAGTGGGTTATTTTTCTGAGGGATATATATATATATTATAGTTATTATATAAGGCTATATAGAGTTATGTTGGAGTATATTTATATTATTGTAAAAGGGTATATGAAATGGTATGAAGAATGGGAGTAGATATAAATATAAGAGGATATTGAAGAGGATAAGTTTTAAGCTTTGAAAGAAAAGTATTTTGCTATATTTTAAGCCTTGGAAGAAAAGTATTTTGTTATATTTTGAGCTATTCTATTTATTAACTTCCTAAAGAATAATAGCTTGTATTATATATATTAGGAGCCTTAGGTTAATAGAGGAATGGACTTGTTAGTGCTTTTTTTAGTATTAGGATAGTGAGTAGGAGTTATGGTTGTGTAAGTGCCTGCTTCCCTTTTAAGAGTTATTTAAATAATATTAATAATATAAGAGGTTATCTATAATATATATACTGATATTGAGGTAGGTGTATGTAGCCTACCTATATATTATATATATGAAAAAGAAAATAGATAGTAGTCTATAGAATATATAATAAAGGGTCCTCTTATAACTAAGAAGTAAAAATAATTATATAAGTAAAATTCTAGATTCTGTAATATAGGATAATATATCCCTACCTCCCCTTGGCCTCTAATATTATATCTTACTTAATAGCCCTTTTACTGAAGTTACCTATTACCTTGTTGTAGTATTGTGGATCTTAGTACTGATACTGAAATACCTGCTAATAATACTATTTCTTCTCTAGTTTCTATTTTACTATATTAGTATATCTATTATTATTTTCTACTCTCTGCTTATGGGCCTCTAGTAAGTAGGTAAAGGTAATACTCTTAGATAAGTTAGTAATGTGCTAGGTGTTTTTATTAAGGAGCTTGCTAGCTAGAATGAGACTACTTTGCTAGATATAGAGCTATTATATTAGAAAGGGAGTTTACTATAGATGTTGTATTTTGACTTTAGGTATGTTTTTGAGATGTTATTTTTATAATCTAGATTTTATTTTTAAAGGTAAAATTTACTATATACTATATATACTAAATTTATATTATCCTATATCTTAAGTAATCTTAGATATATATTATTATCTTATATTACTATTAGTAGTTATGGAATCTAAGTTACTAGTAGTGATGAAAAAGATGTTTATAATATCTTTTTATGTTATTGCTATTATATAAGGTAGTAGGGAGCAAAGGGAGGTTGAGGAGTGGTGCTATCTATTATTCTCTATATCCTTTAGTTAATATATCCTTTATAAGATTGTAGGTATAAGGCTAGTAGAGAGATTTTGCTTAGAGGTTATAGGTGTAGATTTATTTTTAAGCTTAGTATGCTTAAGTATTATGTTATCTGTACCTAAATAGTAGATATATGTAACTGTAGCTTAGGTAGAGGTGTTTTACTTTAGTAAGAGTTTATTTTTTAGTAAAATATAGATAGTAATAGATAAAAAAATATTATATAATTTCTAGTTTTTAATTACTAAATGCTATATTATAGGTCTTAGGCTATGGGGATAGCTTTATTTAAGATTTACTTGACTATAGATGAGTAGTAAAATATAAATCTTTATTTACTTCCCTATTTCTATATATGATTAACTGCTATTAAGTTATTGCTAAGGTTGGAAAAATATATAGGGCTGAATAGCTTTATGGAGTGCTGCCTGTAGAGAGTAGGGATGGAGAGGACCTAAGAGGTATATTCTAGGTCTTTGGTTTCTGTTAGACTGATATCTATTCTCTGAAAACTAGAAATGAAACTGTAGGGTTATATATATCTTATTGGGTAATTAGGTTGAAGTAATAATATGCTAAAATAAAACTAGACTTAATTTGACTAGAGAACTCTAACCTTATAATAATTCTACTTTTAATTCTATATATAATTGGAAACTAAGGAGCTCTGGGTCTTAATTAATACTGGGGGCAGGTGTGTTAGCTTTGTAGTGGGGTTGCCTCCTCTTTATTTTACTTTTTATTTTATTTTCCTATACTATTTTTTATTTTACTCTTTATCTTACTCTTTATTTTACTCTTTTCTTAGCTTTGTTACTGCTTAGCTAGATATAAGGAACTTTATCTATATAAAATAGTAGATAGTAACTGGGTTATATAATTTTAATAATAGATGGGTGGGTTATGGAAATTGGATAAATATAGAACTGTAGGCACTTATTTTTTAAATCTTATATATTTCCCCTAATTTTAGCTATATCTAGTATAATATAAAAGTTAACTATAGTTGCTATTCTTATATTTAGATTCCTATTTTTAATAACTATTTTGTTTTAGACTTTAGTAAACTATAGATAGTTATAGGAATTAAATATTATTAGATATAATATTAGATTAGGGGAGAGGAAGTATTATATATAATACTTGGAGTAAAGAGTAGCTATAATAATAAGTAGAAAAATGAAGAGTAGAATAATAAGTAGAATAATAAGTAAAATAAAGAGTAGAATGAAGACTATAGTACATCTTATACCTTCCGATTTTATTAAACTAACCCTACATGCCTCCTCTATTACTAGTATATTGCCTAGTAGTATAAAATTCAAGACAATCCTACTATTAGATAAATAGTTATTAATAAAGCTATAAAGTATATAGAAGCTTGTCCCCAGTTAAAACTCAGGCTGGTATAAGCCTCTACTATAAGTTATACTACCTTAATGATAGTAATAATATTGCCTAGGTCCTAATATAATAGATATTAATAAATTACTTTATATAAGGGTAATTACTTTCTATTAAGTTGTAATTAATTAATATTTGATTTTATATATAAGTTACTTTTATATTAAAGGGCTAATAATTATAATATAATATGTATATATATATTTACTTTATATTTTATAAGAGGAGATATAAATATATTAGCTGATGCTTATATAATATAACTTTGCTTAATACTATTCTATTAGTTTTCTTATAGTATATACTATCCTACTTCCTAGTTCCTATATCCTATATAGATCTACTTTTTATATATATTTTATATAAAGTATAGAGTACTTATATAAAGTAATTTCTAACCTAGATGTAGGCTTATAGTGCTAATTTCAATATTAATATCTCTTTTAAATTAAGTTATATAGTAAAGTATATAAATACTAACTACTCTATACTTATTATATTAAATAGTAACCTAAGGCCCTCTGGGTTTGATCTATATAGGTTATAATAAGCTAAGTTTAAGTAGAGGAGGTTGAAGTAGAGGTATAATGAAACTTGCTGAGGTGTTATATACTATTTTATTACTTATTTTCTAAGTATATTGTAATTTAAAGCTAAAGAAGTAACTAGATTAAATATACCTAAACTTTTCTTTACTATTATTAATATGTTGTAGAATGTCTAGCTCTATAAGACAGGCTTTAAAAGTGAAATAAAACTATATAATATAATGTCTAAAATATTTATTTGAATATTAACTTAAATTTTATAATAGCCTAGTGCTAGTATACTATATAAACTAACCCTATAGCTAGAGTTAAGTAGCTTCTAAGCTAGTTATATAAACCTTTATATTGTTATAATCTTAATACTAGTCTTTAATATATTAGGTAGGTATAGTTAGTGTTAGAATTAAAGAGGCCTGTTATAAAATAAGTGAGGTAGCTAAGTAGTATTTATAGGATATTAGTAAGAAGTATATATTTAAGTGTAAGGGTGTAATTGTATTTAAATTGACTACTGGAGAGTCTAGAAAGATAAACTAGATATATAGTAGAATTTATAGTTTATATAAATATTTTTCTTTTTTAATTTTTATTAAGATTGATTATAGTTTTTTGTTAGTTTTGCTAGGGATTAAATATAGTTCCTAGTTGGTTCTAATTAGAACTGATCTTCTTTTCTGCTTGGTTTTATTGGTCTATTGGCCTGGGGTTGTTCTGTTATTGCTGTAGTTGACTGCCTGGCCTTATTTCCTAGTTTTATAGGCCTGTAATATATATCTATATATACTAGCTCTAACTAATGCCTAAATGTGTTGTCTTAGCTTTTATTAAATAGGTAAAACTCTATGTTGTTATATTTAATGTAGTTATTTGTTATGATATTATATAAGGTTTTGAGTTGTAGAGAATGATTAATTATATCTTAGACTTTGGAGAAATCTTCTAGTTTTTATAGATAAGAGATAGTAATGTGCTTGATTTAGTTAAAAAGTTAGGGATATAAGTTAAAGAGGGAATTATAATATTTTTAGCTTATAGTAAGATAGAGGATATTAAGGTTAGGATTTATATAGGTGTAGGATGATCTGTGGCTATAAGTAATGTCTGTGATAGAATTTATAGGAAGTAATATAAAAGGTTTTCTAAAATAGGGCTCTAGTATAGTGATAGAAATTGAAGAGGTTGTTTTGTTGAAATTGATTTGAATAATTTGAGATATTTGGGAATATTATACTAGTAAAGAAAATTAATTAAGATAATAATAGAAATAACTAAGATGATGATAGAAATGAATGAGGTTGTAAGTGGGATATTGAGTTCTTATAGTAATAGTATCTAGTAAATGCTGTTTAAATGTAGTTAGAGAAAGTTTAGTAGTATAGCTTTTATTAGGGTATTGTTTATATATACTACTTTTTATAGCTTTATTAGCTTTTTTAATATAAAACTAAATAGTAATGTTATAGTAGAGACTTATCTGTATAATGTAGGATTATTATAAATTCTTATAGGTAAAGGATTTTTAAAAAGCTCCTATATCTTATAGTAATTTAAGTCTAAGCTTAGTGAGCTGCTAGTGCTTATAAGAAAAAATTAAGAGAATGCTAAGATAGTTGATACCCTTTAGGTATCTTAGGAGTTGATAGAAGAATATAAGAAAGATATTAATAGCTTAGCTATTATTTACTAAAGAAATATAAGATGTAAACTATACTTCCTTAATAAAGATATATAAGATAGGCTGTTAGTGTGATGCTGAAGAATGGCTGTAGAAGAAGGTTTGGTTAGGTATAGGGAGTGAAGTAGATATTTTAAGTTAGTATTGTTATTAGTCTTTAAAGTATTGGGTTTTATAATTAGATAGTTAAAATAAGGTAGTAAGGTAGAAATAGAGATTACTATAGAATGTGCTTTCTCCTTAGTATGAGTTATAATAAAATAGTATTATATTCTCCTTATATAATAGCTATTAATATTCTGATTTGCCTAATTAGTAACTTCTCTAGTATAGTAATAGTCTACTACTTAATAAGTACTTTGTAGGGCTAATAAATCTTATCTTTGGCTAAGATATTATAGTCTCTTTTATTGTTGTTTTGAACTTGATTGTATATCTTGTAAATTATAATTCTAATATTAATAGGTATGGGGAAGGGAATAAAGAGTATCTTATAGCTAAGCTTCCCTATATAATATAGTATCTATATTAATATAGATGTCTATATTTGGCTTGCTATAGCCTCCCTACCTTTAGGTAATAGTATGCTATTGGGAGTAGAAGGCTATTTATTTAAGGTATTTTCCTTATGAGATTATGATTTTTTAATTTTATTTCTTAAAGATGTTTTATCTTGTGTTTTATATATAAGCCTAGTAAATAAGAACTATTAATATAGCTTAGTGTGAGATTGAGTAACTTATGAATACCTGTAAATTCTGGATGAAATATTGTATAGATAGGTTTAAATATATCTATAAGGAGTGGGATTGTAGTTAAAGGACTTGTAAATATTTATTAAGCTATATTTTACTATAGTAGTAAAATAGTAAGTAATATAGCTATAGCTAAATTATTATAGATAGTCTATTAATTACTATTTTTAGCTACCTGTATATTTTAGTTATATAAGGAGGGGAAAGGATAGGATTTGAAATTTATATTAGTTTTGATAATTAATATAATACTGGTTTTGCTGCTTTTAAGAACTTATATATCTTTAATAGGCTATAAAAGTTATTTTTATACTTTATAATAGTTAACTTCTCTGTTGCTTAACTCTTGGTTTCTCCCTTAAGCTCTAGTATCTTTCTTTTTTATTTATATAAGTTAAAGTTAATAATAACTAGGTTGTTATTTTTATTAATTATAATGTTTAATAGTTTTAGATTATTATATATAAGACTTAATTTATATAAATAGGTAACTCTACTTTTAATATTTTATAGATAAGTGTTTATATTAAAATAGTTATCTAATTTTAGTTTCTATAGAAGGGTTATAGTGTATTTTGTAAAGTAAAGACCTTTGATCCTATTTTTATTAATAATATAGTTTAAGTACTAGGTAATGTTTAGGTGTAGATATACTCTTAAGATCTTATATACTACTGCTTTGTTTAGAATTTGATTACTGAGGTTCTGTGAAGCTGTGGTATCTTTATAGTATAAAAGACTTAGCTATTTTATATAGTAATTAGGAGGTATTGGTTTAGGGGCTTGAGTAAACTTAGGGTAAAACTTTAGCTAGATATTATTAATAGGAATTTTGAAAAGTTCTAGTTTGTCTGGGCTGATTGTTAAGGAGGGATGAAGGTGGTAGTTGGGGGTTGTGTAAAAGTACTTATCTTACTATCTGAGAATAATTTTTGTATGATTAAAGATAAGGTTACTATCTTCTTCTATAAATGCCTTACTTATTTTATAAATTTCTATAGTTTATTATTGGATTTTGGGTTAGAAGTTGCTTTAATTAGATCTTTGGGTTAGAAGTAAGGTATACTAAACTTACTATAGTATCTGGAGCTTTGTTAGCTGATAGTGTTGTGTTAGTGAAGCTAGTATTAAAATGGTTAGTGCTTAATAAATAGTATACTAATATTTTTATGGAGGTACTTTTTTACTAAACTGCTTGTTAAAGTAATATAGTAGTGTTAGGTTATGTAATTAGTAGTTAAGGGGCTCTTATAGAAGTCTTTAGTAACCTGTAGAAAACTTAAGAAAAAAGTAGCTATATGTTCTCTCTTTTTTGCTAGTAATAGGGTAAAATAATGGGATATGTGTTTGAAAGTTTAGATTTTGTTAACTATGAGGTATGTTATTATTCTTTTTATATAATTGCGGTTATAGTTAATATAGTAAATTACCTTTTATTTATATATTTTTACTACATGAGGGAATTAATAAAGGAATAGAGAGAAATATTGGTTGGGGTGAAGGTTGAGTAGTTTTAGATGAAACAGATTAGATAAGTGTGATGATTAATATATTGCTGGAATGGGAAATAGTAGTTAGCTCTCTAAAAAGTAATATTTATTTTACTTTTTACTATACTTAGTACTGTTTCTATAAAACTGTTAGGTATGCTCCTGGTTTGCTATAGCCTATCTATAAGTGGAATAGGTAGTATTAGTTTACTGTTATAGTTTGGTATTGAGTTTTTTGATAAAGATGTAGAATAGCTAGTATAGTAATAATGTAGCCTCTAGATTTCTAGATCTAGGCCTGGATATTTAAGTAATATTCTTGTATTTAGTCTTTATAAAACTTATTATTTCTTATAAGATTAAATCTTCCTTGCTTAAGGAAAAAAAATCCTTTTTTATTTCTTTATTAGGAATTTTATAGAGTTTGTAGAGTGGCTTAGTTGGGGGAAGATAGTATATAAGTATTTTTAGCTATTTTGATGTTTGAGTATAAGAGTTACTATATAGTTGGGGGTGATTAACTGAAGACTTAAGTATAAAGGGGTTGTAATGTGTATATATTGGAAGTGGGTTAAATGAGAGAGAAAGCTTCTATTTTAGATAAGGATAGATTATGTAAACTTAGGTTGAAATTGATTCCTAGTTCCTAGAGAGTGGATGAGTTATGTGATTGGCTCCTGTGGAATTGGCTTTTAACTGTTAGTGGTGAGATGCTTGCTTTTAGCTTATATTATTACTGGTTCTGGTAGGTGGCCTGTAGTAAGTTATTTAATTTAGTTAAAAGGAGCTTTAAGCCTTGAAACTAGAACTTATAGTTAGCTCTATTATAATGTCAAGTTATAAGAGAATGATAATAATAATATGATGAAGGTCTTAATAAACCTCTTATTCCTTTTTAGACTTATTATAGTAATGATAGTGATATTGATAAGTATAATAATAATGATTATTATAGTTATAATAAAAGCTATAATTACTTCTATACTTCCCTTATAGCCTGCTTATTTTAGCCTAGTGGTTAGTAATATTGTAGAACTGGGTAAAAAAGTTTGTATTTACTTTACTAATTAGTATAGTTAATATAAGCTTGTTTTAAACCTTTTAAGAAGCTAATTTATATTTAATAGAGGTATCTATAGTACTAATTATTAGCCTTATAACCTGCTAGTTAATCTACTTATATATATTTTTTATATATTTACTGATATTATACCTGATAGTAAAGTGTATATATGATACCTATTAATCTCTGATACTATATGCTAATATACTAGTAAAGAAAGTTGTCTAATTTGTGGGTAGATGTTAAGAAACGATATGATGGAGACTTGTAGAGTAATTCTAGGAAGAATGTATATAGCTATATAAAGTAGTTTAATTTTTTTAAGAAATAGAATAGAAATCTTAAGGTATTTTTCTCTATTAGTAGGTGGACTTACTTGGTAAAATTTGCTTAGCTAGCCTTGATAGAGGCTGGCTGCTAATAGTTTGTATCTAGTGCTATTAAGCTAGTAGTAGATTAGGGGTTTGATAGGCTTGATGTTGACTAGGAGTATCTTAGAAATGCCTAAGAGGCCTAGGACTATGTTTTACTACTCTAGGCTTGTTGTAAAGTACTGGATAAATATGTAGTGCTGTATATACTAAATTATTGCTTTCTGCTAATAGTAGCTAGTCTAGCTAGACTTTAGAACTTTAAAATAATAGATTTGGCTGGTATGGATATAATATTAGATTCTTAGAACCTAATAACCTATGATTATACTGGGCTTTAGGACTTAACTTCTAGTTATTAAGTAGTAATCTTCTATAGTTAAACTAATTCTGAGAGTATTAAATTTGACTCTAATACTATAGTCTAAGCTTATATAAATTATGGTATTAAAGTATTGAAGATTAATCTGGGGACCCCCCTCTATAGGTAGTTGTTTTTAAATATTAAAGGTCCTAGCTTACTGTTTTGTGGTGTTAGGGAAGGATCGGTTGAGGAGGGAGTATAGCTATATAAAGATCTTCTATATAGCTATAATTGGGGGGTGAAAGAGCTTGTGTTATATAATACTTTGTGGGTTGTAGAATTTAAGGTATAATATATTCTACTAAATAGGACTTAAAGGCGCTTTTTTCTAGGAGGCTACTAGAGATAGGGTAGGAAATGAAAGTCTGTAAAATAGTTGATATATGAACTAAAACCTTCTTTCCCTTTATATTATTATCCCTCTAAATAATTAATAGGTAACTGCTCGGAGTTCCTATATTATATAGTATATGCTGCTATAGAATAGAATAGAATGAGGAAATAGAAGGTAATAGAGCTATCGATCCTGTCCTTACTATTTTAATTATTGCCTCTATCTTTTACTAGTAGGTCTAACTTGTAATATATAGGGCACTTTAGTTATACTACTAAGTATAGCTTTAATTAGAAACTTATTAAATAGGTTAAGGTATTATAGTATACTAGGTACTTAGTACTCTAACTAGCTATTTAAGGCTATATTAGGGCTATTTTTAACTAGGTTCTATATCTTTATTAAAAATAGCTATCTCTAAGTATAGGTGAACCTAACTAGTATTTTAGGATCTCTATAGACTTATATATAACCTTATTAGAAGATTACCCCTAAGGTATTTACTTTTAAGATATTTAAGATCTTATAGGAGATAGATAAGAGAGAGCCTTCTTAGATAAACTTATTTACTTAAGTATCTATATAAGGATAAATAATAATGGCCTTACTGTAGTTAAGGCTCTACTTTAAGATAGTATTAATAGAGTTACTAAGTATTACTAGGATATACTCCCTAGCTTACTATATTTAGGTTAAAGTTGCTAAGGTAGTATATTTATTATTAATTAATATATTTAAAAGCTTCTTAATTAAGGATAATAAGCTAAGTTAGATATAAATAGATTTAGCTTTTTAATTATTTATAGTATTTTGTAAAAGAAGCTTAAATATAGCTTATATTATACTAAGTATAAAAACTATCTCTTAATCTATACCCTTTTCTCTAATTTTGTAATTATTACTTCTATTTCTATAGTAGAGATAAAAAGAGCTTTAATATTATAAGTTATATAGAAAATATATTTATTTTTATCTAGCTCTAGGTAGATATTCTCTTTTCTATAATATATTTTACTAGTACTAAATTTAGGTATTAGTTTAGGAGTTAAAGTAGATAGATAATCTAGTAAGATATAAATCTATAAGAATAGTATTGATCTCTTAGATTTTTAGGCTGTATTTGTTTAGTATTTAATAGATAGATAAGAGTAATTTTAAGATAAATAGTCTAGGGGTATTTATTAGACTTCTGAACTTAGGTATCTAGGTTAATATCTAGAGCTGTACCCAGGGATTCTGAAGAGTATATATTGGTTTTATCTAGCTTATTTTTTTTAATGTAGTTGTTATAGGCTTTGGATATATAGCTAAGTGTATGCTTAATGAAGGGATTAGTATTAGGTAGTAGCTTCTTTATAGAGAGGTTGAGTTATATACTTAGTAATAGGTTAGTGCTTAGCTTGTTAGTTTTGTTTTATATTAATATTAGTTTACTTAAAAACTATTTAAAAATAGCTGTTTGTAGCTTACCTTTAGACTGATATAATAATAGGAGTTAGGGGGTGAGGATACTTAGATGAGTAGGTAATTGGGTTCCTTGCTAGTAGGAGGTTTGCTGTTGCCTGTGTATTAGGTATAGTTGAGGAATGTAAATAATAAAGTGGAAGGAAGAGGAATTAATAGTGCTGAAAGTAATTAATATATAATATTTATAATCTTCTAGTGGGAGTGTGTTCTAAAGTAATTGTATAGGTTTAGCTAATAATTGTTTTTATAGAGTTGTGCTAAGATGTATGCTTTTATTGACTGTATGCTTTTCTTAGGTTATCTTTTTTAATAATAATGTCTATGTTAACTATCTATGTTGTTCTTTTTTATATTAATAAGTATAAGAAAGGCTAGTATTTATCTTTAGTTTATTATTATTTAATGAGGGTAAGAAATATAATTTAAATTTATAGTGGTTAAGAATATCTTTAGGTTAAACAATTTTATAATAATTGGGATAGTTATTAGGAAGATTATATATAGTGAAAAATGTATATTTTAGATAAGTATTAAGCTTTGTAATTTGTTAGATATTATTATAAGTATAGATAAATATTATTAAGGAAATTTATATTAATTACCTATAGAGAAGTACTAGGTGTTGCTAGTATATGCCTCTGTACTAGCTATAGATAAATGTTATCTATTTGTTTATATAATAACTACGATTTTGATTACTATTGTAATAGGATACTGCTGTCTATTATATTTTCTATATATTTTGAAATTATGTGAAGTTATGATTTCTTATTTCTTAATTTGTAATGGGCTGTTTGCTTACTAGAGTGCTCTCCTTAGCTTAATTTGTATTAGTAGTTATATAGTAAAGTAGGGGTAATATCTTATATTTCTTCTCTTTCTGTCTTATAGACTTAAGCTTTTTTCTATAGATATGATATTCTTTAGCTAGGTTGTCTTTAATGATTTTTGCTATTTTGCTATTTTTTAAGTTATAAAGCTTAGTGACTAGTACTTTTACTTACTTGTCCTTATTGTCTTTACCTACCTCTACTTACTAAGGTAGTAAACCTAGGATAACTTGCTTAGTAATGTATTTTGCTATATGATTTTATTAGGGTAATAGTGTTAGCTTAAAAGATGATAGTATAGTAGTAGGTAGCTGGGAGCTGTTATATATTTGTAAGGGGAGGGGTAATATAAAAAGAATATTAAGTTTAGTATTAGATAAAATATCTATTTACTTATTTTATAGTTTACCTGATATAAGTTAAAGGTTGATTATCTAAATAATAGAAGCTAGTAGATAAGATTTAGTTATAATATTTTTATATGTCTTAATATAGTAGGTATATATAATCTAGGACTTTACTTGTAGGTCCTAATAGGTTTTTAGGGGGGGGGGGTTAGGTATCTATTGATACTATAATTAAGATTGTTAGTATAGGACTTTTTAAAGTTTCTTTATAGTTATAATACTTAGTATTATATTAGTAGATCTAATATCTACCTTATTAATCTACTAAATATATTTATATATACTCTTAGTAGTTATATATTATATATAAAGCTAATTAAACTCTCCCTCTATACCCTAGCCTAATAATATATACTAGTTATACTATAAATGTGCCTGTTGGGTACAAATCTACTAATAATACCCTTAATACTAAGGATACTATCTAATCTAAAAATTCTATAAATATTAACTATATTATTTATACTACTAAAATATTTATTATAAGCTAATAATAGTAAAGAAAATAACTTTATACTTATACTTTTATCTCTATATTACTTCTTAATTATAGATATTAAGAATATTAAAAATCCCTTATATACTTATAATACTATAAATGCTATCTATATTATGTAATCCTATATATGTACCCCTAACTATTAAAGATACTATGTCTAGGAATACTGAAAATACTAATGATATTATAGATGCTGCTAAAAACCGGTTATAGAATATTTGTGCCTGTAGGTTATATATTCTACTAATAGTACTAAATAATACTAAGGACACTAAGGATATTAAGAATACTAAAAATACTATAAAGTCCTTTATATCCTAATATTACTATAAACGCCTTCTATACTATATAATCCTATATATATACCTATACCTATAGCTAATAAGTAGTACTCTATCTACTAAAGATACTATCTAGTCTATAAATACTAATAATATTATTTATACTACTAATATAAAAAATAGGTTATAAAGCTAATAATAAAACTCTATATTATATTATATATTATTATATTATCTATTAATAATATTATAAATACTATAAATATTATAAATTCTTATATATACTAATAATATTATAAATACTATTTATATAATATAATCCTATACATACTTCTAATAAGCTTTAGTAAAGCTAGTAAGTATATTATATATACAACATTACTATAATAAGTACCTATAATAAGTATCTTAATCTAGATTAATAATTATAAGTTAAATATGTAAACTGTGGCTGGAGCTGTAATAGCTAGGGTATAGCTATATTATATTATATATATTAAGTATATACTTAAGATATATACTACTTATAATAGTTATACTTAAAGATTAGCTAGTGTAGTCCTAAGTAATAAATATTATATATCTACTAAAGTAGTATATTATCTAACTTTACTATCTTAAATAAGTGTATATAGTGGAGGATAGCTATAGCTTAGCCTAGCTTTGTATAAGCTATAGAGACTTTTCTTAAGTATTAGCTTACTTAGGGAAGGTAGGGGGTTCTATATAGTTAGAGGTTATAGAAGACTGTTTTTAATTTAGGTAGTTATTAGTAGGGGTACTCCCCCTAAATAAAGGTATAAGCTATTTTAATTAGTTCTTAATCTTATAGGGTTAAATTATATTATAATATACTAGGTAAGCAAATTAGCTTTTAAGATATATTCCCTATACTTGTTTTATAGCTATATAGCTAGGACCCTCTATAGCTTCTTAGGTCCTTTTAGAAGGAGCTAAATTTATAATCTTATTAGGTATATTATATTATTGTAATACTATCTTAATATTTCTTTCTATTAATATATATAGCTATAAGTAGATTAAAATAGGGAGGAGTTATATTATTTAAAGGTTAGGGGTACTATCCTATAGGAAATATAAGTAGTATTAATATAGCTAGTAGGAAAATATTATATATATCCCCTAAGAGGCCTGGCTAAAACTAATATACTGTAGGTGTAGGTAAGTATATTAGCTTTTAATTATCTATATTATTAGGTAGCTTTTATATTAGTAGTTAATATGTAGGGTGTCTATTTAATATATCCTTCTTAGATATAGGCTTATAGGTAGATTGAGATGAGCTAGAGGTCTTGTCTTTAGTAAAAAGGTACTGTGTATACCCTAAGGAGGATTAGCTATATAAGCTTATATCTGACTTTTATAGCTTAATTCCCCTATCTAAACTGAAGGCTATATATAAGAGGCCTATTATTTTTTAATAGAAGATATAGGTTAATAGACTAGTATACTTATTTCTCTCTAGTCTCTTTATAGAGTATAATTACTAGGATAAGTCTAGTCTAACTACTTTTTACTTATCTAAGATATTTTAAACTTTTAGAATATATTCCTATATTACTAGTACTTATTAGATCTAAAATAGAAAGTCCCTCTTTTACTTTTTCCTATTTTACTTTTTCTTTTCTAATATTTTTAGGAAGTAGGATAAATAAATATTCTAGCTCTAGATATATATAAGTACAATTATAATATATACTAATAATAAATATAGAACTTAAATATTATTAATTTTATTATAATAGTAGGTAATAGTAAGATATATACTATATTATAGTATCTACTAGATATATTATAATAATCTAAAAATAGGGAAGTAAACTAAAGTGTTTCTAGTATTAAGAATAGTAGTCTTAGAGAGCTTACTTCCCCCTCTACTGATAATAGCTAAGATAACACTAGTGTTGAAGTCTGGATATCTACTACTTCCTTTGTATACTATATAGCTTCTAGTAGCCTAGGTAGATATAAATATCCTATTGAGTTTATATTAGTTAATAGAGAAGTTAAGAAGGACTTGTGATAATGCTGGACTAATAATGTATTAGTAGATGATAAGGAAGATAAACTAGGTTAGGGAAATGTAATATTAATAGATAATATTCCTAAAAGTAGTAAAGATATTATTAAGTTTAAGTAAGGTAAAGTTAGGTAGCTTAGTTAACTAGAAGGATCTGCTTATTTTTTGAATAGAGCTAGCTTTTTTTTATTTTATATTTTATATTTCTACTTTAAAATTAGGCTCTAATTAGATGGAATCTTCTAGGTATTTTTTTTAATAATAAGTTTTACCCTAATTTATTTAATTTTTTAAATATTTCCTTATATTATACTATTAACTATAGCTTTTAGATTTTCTCTAAATCTTTATTTTATAAGATAATTTAATTATTTATTTATAGCTTATATAAGGAAAATTAGATTTTAAACTATTACTAGAAGCCTAGAAGCTAGCTTAGGTAGCTGTAAAGAATCTTACTAGTAGGAAGAAGCCTTAGTAGAAAATAGAAGCTAAGGAAAAGGTGGATTTTAATTTTTTTAACTAGTCTACAAGCTATAAGGTACTTACAAGCTATAAGGTACTAAGAAAATAAGTCCTAGAAGACCTTGTAAGTATTTGCTAGTATTACCTTTAATATAGTATACTAATTAATAAAGAGAGATAACCTAAAAAAGGAATAAAGTAAAAGTATTAAGTACTATAAGTATATATTAGAACTTAAAGTAAATAATTTACTATAAATACTAAATAGCTAAAAAAGTATAATTATTCCTACTAAAATACTTCTAGGAGATACTATAGAAGACTTATAGAAATATTTTATAATAAATATATCTGATAATAAAATTAAATAGGAGGCTGGCAAGGGTTATATATTGTAGAGTAGTAAATTATTTATAACTTTAAAGTAAAATATTATTATAATACTATTAATATATTTACTAAATATATTAGAAAGTAAGGAAGAAGTAGAAGGTACAGGGTCTTAAGATAGACTATAATTTTAAATCAAAATAATCCTCTATATAATCTTTATTAAACTAATCTATACTAGATACCTAGATATAACTAGCTAGGGCTCTAATTAGTATTCTAATTAGAAAATATTTAATATATAGGTCTATTTTTAGTTATTATAGGGATACTAACATTGTCTATAGGTTACCTATATTATTAAAAGGACTGTATTCTATTTAGGTATTAAAGTAGTATATTCTTAAGATTATTATATATCCTAATATATTAGGGAATAAACTTTAATTAAGTAAACTAATATATATATAATTATTTTTCCTATAGCTAGTTTATTTACTCTTATACTAAACTAGTAAAGTATTACTAAGATAGAAGTATTTCCTATACCTAGGCTTCTGGGTTATTAACTTTATTAGATAGGGGTTTTTAGTAGTAATGCCTATAGATTGTTCTACTTTATAGCTTATAGGTTGGTCTATAAGTAAAATATTAGGAGTATTCTGATATATAAGTCCTTGTTTATCTATAATACTAGCTAGGCAATCCTTTTTAATATAAAAATTTCTATTTCCCCTATTAGGTTAAACTTTATATAAAATGCTTTTATTCTAAGGAGTATAAACTATGTCTTTATAAATTTCTAGATCTATATCTATACCTATATCTATCCTTATCTAAGAAGCTAATCTAGTAGGGCTAGTAGTTATACTAGCTAGCTCTAGTATATTTATGTTATCTATATAGGTACTAGAAGAAGGAAAGTAATTATTAGGTCTATTAATAAATATAAATATTTTCCCTAGGGTCTCTAGTAGTATTTAATATTATAATACTTATTACTTTATTACTATTAAGAATCTTACTTAAGTAGTAGCTCTAGCTTATTTTTCTAGCTATATTAACTTAAGTTCCTAATACAACCTACCTTCTACTTCTTTAAATACATTCTACTTTTCTAAAAGTATATTTACTAAGATATATTTCTCTAGCTTACACTCTCTAATCTATATTAGAACTAACTAAAGTATAGTTAAATTAGGAAATCTTAACTAACTATATATTATCTTAAAACTATATAAATAGCTATTAATATTATAACCTTTATAAGACAAGCTAGTAGTATACTTGACTAGGGTAAATATTGCTACCTAAACTGGAGCCTAGAGAATAGTAATAGTAGTAGGGAGGGGCCAAGACTTGCAATTATTAACTAATCTTTTGTAGAGGCCTTGGCCTACTAACTTAGTAATCTTTACTTAGTCCTCTTAAGATATATTACTAGTACTACTTAATTTAAAGTTTACTTCTAGTTAGATAATAACTATTAGTTTAAAAGTATAAGAGAAATAGTACTATATAGACATACTTATAAAAGCTAAGATTATATATAAAGCTTTAACTCTTAGTTTAGGAAAGAGATAATTAATAATTTAATTAATAATGTAAATTATAGTAGCCCCTTATAACTTGTCCTTCTCCTACTATCTTATATATAGGATCTATTTTAAAGATATCTAGAAATACTAATCTAGCTACTAGTATATACTAGCTACTACTACTAAGCCTTTTAATACCTTTATTATATCCTATAAAATAATATTAAGATCTTCTTTACTATTATAGATGTACTATATATAATCCTAGATACCTTAATAGGAAGTAACTTCTATTTCTTCCTTATCTACTTCCTTATTAATTATATCTAGTCTACTAGTAGTTTATAAGATTAGCTATATTACTATTTCCTAAGGTAAGGTTAGTTTTTTCTTTAGTTTATTTTTCTTACTCTTCTAATATTAATTAGTAGAGTCTCCTGTGCAGACTAGTAGTTATTTTAATCCTATTACTAAGTATTAACTTAATAATATAGAAGATATTAAGGATATAGATAATAGAAGCCTATCTTTATTCCCTAGTATAAGAGCCTTATATTCTATCTTAATAATATTTTCTATATATAGCCCTAGATTATTTATTAATTGTAGACTCTAACTAATAATTAGAGTAAGCTTAAAAATAATAGAAGTACTAAGTTAATTAAACTTACTACCTGGGCTATAATTTCTACTATATTAGCTAAATATAAATATTATATACTAACTAAATCTCTCTCTTAAATTAGTTTAGTAGAGTATTATTATAATAAGGTTTATATTTAGAGTTTATCTAGTATAATTAACTAATTTTACTTATTAAAATAAGTATTACTTTTATAATAGCTCTTATAAAGTAATAGCTAATAATAATAGAGAACTAGAAAACTGTAATCTAATTATTAGTAATATCTTAAAGCTATTAAGTACTAGAGTTTACTAGTAATTAAGTATTAATAATATCTATTTTAGTTAGGATATATATATCCTTTTTATTTATATTAGGGCCTAATTTATATATTAAGCTTATTTTTATTATTATTATAAGAATTATATATTATAAGGTTTATAATAGGAGAAGGATAATTAATAGAGAGTTAGACCTATTTTTTTTAAAGAACCCCTTAAGGGGTTTTTTAAAAAAAGTGGGTCTAATTCTATAGTTTTCTAAGAAATAAAGTAGATTGAGGATTTTAATCTTAATTTATATATTTTATATACTTTCTACTACTAAGATAGGCTTTAAGAAGTAATCTAAACTCTAAGAAAGGAGACTCTATATTCCTTATACTATCTAGATTACTTTAGTCTAGCCTATACTATTCCTTTTATTTCCCTGCCTTACTTTAGGGGACTACTTTTTTAAAAGTATATTTGAGGGTTTGTCTGATTACCTATATTTAATCCCTTTAGTAATACCTGCTGAGGTATTATTGTGTTGATGAAAAGTATATATATAACTAAAGTTGTACTTTTATCTTGGCTGATAAGGCTAGTATAGTAGGACTAAGTAAAATATCTTTGCTTATATATAGTTGCTTTATTATTTGTATACAATTACTTTTTATCTCCCTACTCTAAGATATACTTTATCTTACATTCTTAATTTATCTTTATATTAACTAGGCTAAGGCTTATATATATCTTCCTTAGTCCTCCTCTTATAAATTCTTATTATAATGTAATATTCTATTAGTAGTTTAGTCTGTATCTAGATTATGTTGGTTTTTAGTGTCTTTTTGTCTTTGTTTTTTATTTTTATTGGAGATAGGCTATTAGTATAGACTCTTAAGGTGGCCTTAAAGAGGGTCTTTAATTAGTACTTTCTAGTTTTTATAATAGGGGCTATTATAAGCCTGATTATATCTGCTGCTATGAGAGATAGATCTATAGATGCTGCCTACTAGGGCCTAGTTATTGGAATGGGTGCTATCTTTCTATTGGTTATCTCTATTGTAGTATGTGGATATGGACTAGTTGCTGATGAGTGCTAATATCTCTTAGGTAGATGTTGCTTTTAGTATTATTATTAAAGCTGAGGCTACTTGTGTATGGTTGAGACTAGTCTCTTTTATCCTCTGTGTTTAGATTTTTATCTTGGGTGTTAATGCTGCACTCCTTTTCTATATATTGGCTGCTAGAGTTGCTATATACTGCTTTTTAGGAGTACTTATTCTTAGTTATATTACTATTGGTCTAGCTGCTATGTATTTAAGGATTTGGGCTCTATTTATTATTGGAACTTTAGTAATTGTAGTATCTTTATTACTTTCTTTTAACTTGTGGTTTGGCTAGTTTAAGGTTGATATAGTAGTTTACTTTATATTTTAGTGGTTTCTTATTATAAGTATTTTAGGATGGAATTTCCTGAAAGGATAGTGGCTTCCTAGGTTTGTAGTGCGCTAGTAGAGAATTCTTGGACTTGCGTAGTATCTATGAGGCACTATGATTTTATATTGATACTTTAGCTAGTCCTATTAGTACTAGAAATACTCTGTTTAATGGTATAACCTGCTATGTTCTGATAGGGAACTTAAACCCTGTAAATTTAGTCTAGATGTGAAATTTATCTTAGCCTGGGTAATATGCCCTTCTATGTAGATATCTTCTCTTCTATTTTTAAAGTATTGGATGTTGGTATGGGTATAGGAAAACTTCTTTTTAGTATTGTACTAGAATAATACTGTAGTGTATTTATATTAGGAATAGATCTTATACTAATCTAATTAGAATATATATTACCTAATGTCGAATTTGTTATTAATGATGTAAATGATCTATGGGCTTATTATGATAAATATAATCTGATTTACTATTATGATCTAAATGACTGTGGATTAAAGCTGGATATTATTATTAGTTTAGTAAGTGTTTAAGCTTAGTGGCTTTATTGGGTGGTGTAATATGTTGGTCTTGATTGAGAGTGAGATTGAAGGAGTATGATTTTGGGATTTTTGATGGTGGGTATGACTAGGAATGGAAATACTGGATTTGTAATTGTTGAGAGGTGGATGTGTATATTACTTTTAGTAATATAGGTAAGGGAACTTACTAAAGCCTCTTGAGAATATATAAGGAATAGTTCTAAATATATAGAAATCTATAGAAATAAATACTAATATTATTGAATATAAGCTCTCTATATAATATATATAATGGGGACTGTCCTTTGATTATGCCCTCTGCTATATAAAATGAGTTAATATATAATAACCTTCCTGACTATATATACTACTTTACTACTTGATCTTTGATACTTGGATATATCTCTCTAGCCTTATCTATAATTCTTGGATTATTTTATTAGTTTATATTTGAAATTGATATTGTAATAGTGATATTAGGTTAGGTTAGGGAGGCTCTGAAATGGATAGTGGACTAGGAGACCTATGAATGCCTATGTGCTGTAAGCTTTATCTTAGTACCTGTTAAAGGGTTAGAGGGTACTAAATTATTAATTGGAGGGATAGTGGTTATGGTTGGAAAGGTTTTAGGGAAGGGTTCTTTTAGTGTTGTTTATGAAGGCTAGGGGCTAAGTGATCTTCTATTGGTATTGAAATTTATATAGGAGTTTTTTATTTTTTTTTTATAATGCTAACTATCTGAATAGGAGAATTTAGACTCTCTATTAAAGTACTTTTTCTTTAGGGAGGAGTTTAGATTTTATTGAAGGCTTAAGGATAGTAGTAAGATATTTTGCTTTGCTTTTAGTAAGTAGGGTTTTAATAGAAACTTTAGATAGCTTTGTAAAGGTATATAAATTTGATATAGTGGAGTGTAGAAGGGATATTATATAAGTCTTTGCTATAGAATTATTAAATCTATTATCCCTTTAGGACCTTTTTAAATAATATGGTAATAAATTTACTAGTAATATGGTAGAAATACTGGCAGTTTACTTAGTGAGTTTAGCTCTGATTGTTTAATATTTATGTTAACTTATAGTAGATTGATAGGATAAGGACTATCTATAGGAAAGGTATTTTTTATTGAGATTTTAAACTAAGTAACTTTTTAATTAGGGAGGATAGGAGTATCTATCTTATTGATTTTAGCTTTGCTTATGATATGGAACTGGGAACTGGAAATTTGAAATTGAGAAAAATGCCCTGGGCTGGAATTTAGGTGTTTATAAGTGTTAATGCTAAGCTTGAAAATGCCTAGTTCTGGGGAGATGATATGGAATCCCTTGGGTTTGTATTAGTCTATTTTTTAAGAGGATACCTATTTTAGCTCTATTAGAAGGCTATGATGGCTGAAGATAAGGAGAAGTAAAAGTGTGATAGACTGGGGTAAAAGTGTAATAAAGAGATATTATGTGATGGCTTTTTAAAGATAAAATAGTATTTTGATATCTTTAAATAGTAGATTGTTGATAGAGATATTAGGTATGATGTTCTATATAAAATATTTGATATTGACAGATCTGCTTCCTTTAAGTATGACTGGGAGTATAGAGAATAGATATTGTAAGTCTTTCTATTTACTTGATAGTGTGTAGTAGTATTAAAGAGCTAAAAGAGCTAGGTAAGTATTGGCTTTAAAAGGAAGTTTAGTGAAGTGGTAAGCTTAGCTAGTTAAGAATATTAAAAACTGCTAATAGAACTAAGTAAAATGATGAGGTGGGTGTATTAAGAGAGTTTAATAATGATGGTGCTGAGATAGGGATAAGAGAGGGGGGAAGTAGTTTTGAAGTTAAGCTGGCTATAATTGAAGATAGGGTTAATTATTAAGATATTGGAATCCTGGTTTGAGGATGTAATATTGAAAATGGATAAGCTGCTGTTAGAGGTGAAGAATATTAGAGAGGACCTGCTGTTGTAGTACTATGACTAACCTGAAAGATTTAGGTTTATAGAAGGTAGAATATTAGGACTAATATTAGGACTGCTTGAAGCTGATAGTAGTTCTGAGGATTAAATGGAATTATATAGTAGCTAATTTAGGTATGTGAAATTGTTAGTTTATAGTTTTATTATCTAGTAATTTAAAGAGAATATAAAGGTATATAAATATCTAAGTCTATTATTATAGTCTTTTCTTTAATAGAATCTCTTTTGTTTTTTAAGAGTATGTTGCTGCTTATATATTTAGGATTTTCTACTATAGTATGAATGGCTATGAGGGCGGAATTGGGCTTTTAGTTGCTAGTGTTGAGTGACCTTATAAGCTCCTTGAAGTTAAGGTATATGAACTTGCTAATAGTGGGATCTTTCGACTTGTGTGGTTAGAAACTAAGAGGTACTATTGTGGAATAGTAATGTTTATAGCTGGGGTCAAGCTTCCTGATGAATATTGCTAAATCTTAGTATCTAAGGTTAAGGTAAAGTATGGTGCTGTAGTAAATGGGCTTGGTAATGCTAAAGTAATCTAGATCTCTATCTAATTCCTTGAGAACCTTATAGTTTAGAGCTTCTTTTAGATTTTTATTTGCCCTAATACTATTAGTAGTAATCTAGTTATATATTCTAAAGTAGACTGCTGCTTTATTTAAGTATTGTTAAACTTATATATTTATTGGGGTAAAAAGGGTTAGGTGTATGCTGGTTTGGATGATGTCTATGAGAGTAGTGAGGTAGTCTGGGATGTGGATGTTTGGATGAGTGCTAGTAATACTGTAAAACTCTGTCCCTTTTTACTTTTTTATTTCCAGGTAGTATTTTTGGGTGTATTTATCTTGGGTGAGGTTAATAAAATGCTTATTGATTTTGTTATAATCTCCTGTATTTGAGATTGTATTATGTGAGATCTTAAAACTATGACTTTCCTAGAGAAGATGCTTTGTGAGAGGGGTAAGGATGATGGTATATGGCTTTCGGGTCTTAGTAGTATTAGGTAGCTGGAGTTTGTGGGTTCCTGCTTTTATATTATACTTATTATAGGTGGCCTAGTAGTGCTTGAAGGCTTGGGAAATGTCTATGGTTGTATTATTGTCTATGATTGATGGTATAGTATGGCTAGGGAAAAAGAGGTTGGAATCTATTTAAGTTTTTAATTTTATCTTAATTTCCCTCTTAATATATTTATTAGTATAGCTAGCTTCTGGACTTTTCCCTCTACCTCTCTTAGCTCTAATAAGTGTAAGCTATAGGGGTTGTATAAGATATGGGGGCCTGTTTATTAATATTACTTGCTTTTCTTTTTATGTAGTTTATTGACTATCTGGTATGTTTGTCTTCTGCAATGGAATGTATTGTTTAGTTCCTTCTTTATGATAGAGTAGTATGGTTTTGGATTATAGGATGGTCTTGTATATAGACTGATAGTGCCTTGAAGGAGATCTGGCTCTGGATATGCTATTAGTTTATATTAGGAATCTTATATACTTTAGGGATAACTTTATATACTTGCTAATTCTATATCTTATCTTTCTTCTTATATGTGTGTTATGTTTTCTTGTTTTTTTTATCTCTATTATTTATTTATAGCTTAACTTAGTAGCTCTATAGGTATGCTTGACTATATTGCTTGATTTTGTAATAGATAAGGTTTTTTGTTTTCTTGTATACTTTTTATTTTATATAATATATGTGTCTGTCTGTAGCTAAACTATAGTATTTAAAATAGTAATATGGAAGACTGAGTCTCTGAAGATAATTTTAGGTGCTATCTTTAAACTTGAAAATAGTGTGCTTATATTTATAGTGATATTTATATAGCTGGGCTGCCTGCCTGTTTTTAGTGTAGCTGTTGCTGTTATTTTGATGGTTGTGCTAGGAGTGTAGGTGTATGTGATAATTATGCTAATAGCTGTAGTGATATATGAGAAAAAGTTAAAGAGGGATAAGAATTTGTAAGAAGTGCCTCTATATAGTAATTTAGGACTGGTACTAATATATCTTTTAAAGTGAGGTGGGTGAATCTAGGTAGGTAATAGATAAGTGTTATAAAGACTTTATAGGCTTAATTAAGCTCTAGACTTAGATTATAGTTCTAAATAGTATCTTTATTTATATTTCTGTAGTGATAGGTGCTTTTTATAATTGAGATTAAATTGTTATATATTTTTGACTGGCTTATTATATAGAGTTGATATTAAAGATATTAGAGAAAGCGGTTAGTGTTTAGCTAAGAACTAAGTTAATAATTTTAGTTATATAGGAAGTAGAAGTTATTATAATTATTATCTAGTCTAGTTAACTGGTATAGTTTATATTCTATATAAGCTGGTTTGCTGTTAGGTAGGTATTAGGGTCTAAGAAACTATATTTAGATGTAGAGGAAGCCCTGCCTTTAGTATGTTTAGAAACTAGTGCTTAGACTACTGGGTAGGAGAGAGAAGGCTTTAAGAGTATTATCTACTGATAGTTAATTTTAAATAAATTAGGCTTTATACTTTATATATTAGTATAATAAGTATATTTGTATTAGTCTCTTAAGGGTATTTATAATATATAAAGTATAAAGTGATGAGCTGGTTTTAGATAGAGACCCTTGTTATGCTTGTAGGGTGCTTATAAACTCTAAGTACTAGATGCTCCTGGTCTGGTTAAGTGTAAGATTAAGAGTGCTTTTTATATATTAAAAGGTAGAATTGCTTTTTAGTTTTTAGTAGGGGTAAAATGGGGTGTTCTTAGTGACTAATTTGCTAAGAGGGCTACTATTAAGAGTAATATCTAGAGAAGGCTTATAATCTATATAGAAGTATATTATTTTAAAGATAATTGCTATTATAAATACTATTATAATCTATTTATAAACTATCTAGTAGCTTACTGATGTCCCTAGTAATAGGTATATACTGCCTTTTTAGTGGGGGGTGCAGGGTGTTAAGGTGATTAGGTGTGGTATTATTAGTTATTTAAGAGGATGTTATAATAATTTTATTTTTATAAAAATTATATAACTTTATATTTTACCTATTTTATAAATCTTCTTTGTCCTACTACCTATTTTATTTTTTTAGTCTACTTTTATATATACCTATTTATATATATTAACTTAGTTCCTTTATTTTAAATCTAAAGGAAATAGTCTTTTATATTAAATATAGTTTTTAATAAGGAGATATTATCTTCTAAGTTACTATTAACTCTTAGCCTGCCTAGTAACTCTGTTTTTAGGCTCTCTATACCTCTAATATATCTTTTACTTCCTGCTACTATACTAACTCTCTTAGTAAGTGGGGATATTAATCTAACTACCTTTATATACTAAAGTAAGGGTTCTTTTAGGAAGAAAGGTATAGCTCTACCTCTACCTACTAAGGCAACTAAGTCTAGTATTAGTATAGACTTGATATCTAGTGATATTAGCTTAGCTAATAAAATATCTAAAGCTGAACTAATTAGAGTAAGTCTTATTTTTTCTATAGGTTGACTTACTGTTATTAATATTTTAAAAAATGCTTCCTCTGATCTTATTTACTTTACTACTAATATCTTTAAAGGTAAAGTAAGGATGCCTATTGATTTTGAACTTTAAGTAGATACTTTTTATATAGATATCTTAGTAGATGTCCTATATATAATAGTGTCTTTAGGTTAAAAGAATAGAGATGAGGAAGATAAGAATAGAGGAAAATCTGTAGATAATTAAGAGGGTTTATTAATAGATAAATAAGTTAATTAGAGTAAGGTATTAATTAGGGATACTAAGTATTAAGTAGTCTTATATTAGGTAGTAGTAAGGTAGTAAGAATAAGGTAGTAAGAATAATTTTAAGCCTGCTTTTTTATAATTAAGCTTTTAGAGGCTTCTTTATAGTCTTTATCTTCTACTTATATGGACTTTTTAAATACCTTTATGATGTGCTCTATATTAGGATTACTATCTGGGTCTACTTATATTGGTAGTTTTTTAATTTTAAATAATTGGGTAACTATATCTATATATTTTACCCGATTTACTATTTTCTATATAATATACTTATTAGCTCCTGGGAATTAGAAGAGTGATGCTAGGTAAATAGTAGTGTAATTAAATAGGAATTTGAACTGTAGTAGTAGGTAGTATTAAGTATAGGGATATATTTTATTAATAGAATTGAGTGAATAATTAAATTAGTAGTATTTTAAGGTAAGTGTTTTTTTTATAATATTGTTAATAGTTATACTAAGGGCCTACTTGATTTTAGAGGTATTAGTAAGCTATTTTTTTTTTTTTTAAATATATCTATGAAGTAGCTATAGATTTATTTAAATCTATTATAGTTTCTAGTAATTAAGTTAATATTTTAAGGGTTAGTAATCTAATGTAGTAGGTTAATTATCTTAATAGGTTATAATATAAGCTACTTTAGGTTAAAGTAAGTAGTTATATTATAGTTTTTATTAATAAGAAAATTTCTAGTATAGAAATTAGAGAACTGAAGGATGAAAGGGCTATAGTGGTAAGAGGGATTGTAAAAATAGTGGAAAGAAGACTAGAGGAATATTTTAGTTAGTATTTTCTATTGATAATCTAGTTTAGATTAGATAGTATTGGGCTTAGTAAGGAAGTATTTGTTATGAAAATTTAATATGTTTAATATAAATATATTGAAATAGGTATATGTTATATTAAATGATATTATTTGGGGGGCTCTATATAATTAAAGGAGTATGGTTGATGATGTTATTAGGTGATTAGTGAGCTTGATTATGCTATTATCTTAGAATTGGTAGCTTTTAATTTGATTGTAGGGAAAGTAAGTGAGAGTAAGATAGATTTTTGAGATGCTGTAGAAGAAATTTGCCTCCTTCTTTTTATTATAGAGATAACTTTCCTTATTAATAGAGACCTTTGTTTTTATAGATGGCTTTAAATATTTAAGTATTATATAGCCTAACTAAAGTATATAAGAGGAGTTTGATTTGATGTAATCTAAAGGGGCTGGCTATTGAAAGAGTTTGTAGATAAATTTTTGTATTTGGAGGTATAAATAAGAGAAAATATTATAGTTGCTTAAGTGTGTAAACTATTTAAAATATATTAATATTATAGGGTAGGGTCTGAGAATAAAGATGGTGATGAAGTAGAATAGAAAGGGGTTAACTTATATAGTAGCTGTTAGGAAACTTAAACTTATAGAGAAGAGGGATCTAAATTGAGGGGTAATTGGCCTGTATCTATATATAGGAAGTAGCTTTGTAAGCTAATTTCTTATAGATAGTTCTTGGATTAGTCTTTTTATTTAGCTTTAGTAGGAGTGGGTATTATATAGTAATTTAATAGCTATAATAGGGAATAGATATAGATATTATAATATTAAATTTACTAGTTTACTACTTCTTTAAATCTTTTTTTATTTTATACTTATTATAGCTAAGACTAAGATAGAGTGTGACTAGGGCTTTGAGGGTAGTAGAGTTTTTAAATAAGGATATCTTATGTTAAATGATAATATTGGTATTTTAAATATAGTGGAAGAGGTTAGAGTTGTAGGTAAGGGCTTCTTTAAGTGTAAAGGAACTTCTATTTAGAAGATTAATGTGCTTTTTGTTCTTCCTATTAGTTAATGTAGAGGCTTTTAATATCTTTGGTTCTGTATTTAATATTATAATAAAAAAAAAAAAGAAAAAGAAAAATAAAGTATTTAGGAAGGAAGTAGGGGAAGGCTAGTAAAGAGTTAAAGGAAAGGAGTGTAAAATAAATAAAATAAAAAGGAGATTAATATTACTAAGGGGACTTTTAAATAGTATATTAGGGAATGAAAAGAGATTAAAATTGTTAGAAGGAAAAGGGGTTATTTGGAGGCTTGGAGTAATAGGAAATATAAGATGTTATGTAGCTGATGACTTAGTAAAACTGACTAGGAGTCTAGTGTTTTGCTATAGCTATAGAAAGTTTAAGTAAGTTACTACCTTAAGGCTTAGCTAGTGGTGAGTAGTAGGAGCTGATAAGCTTGCCTGAAAATAAATAGAGACCTACTTTCTCTCTCCTCTATCTCTCTCTGCTTGAATTTATATGCTTAGCTTTAATATTCCTATATTAGGAGATCTTCTACTAAAAGTCTAATTACTGTCTAATTAAGTAAAGTTTTCTATAATAGTATATTTTCCTTTTAATACCTTAGTATATATAAATAACTCTTAGCTAATACTAGGTATAAGTTATATTAGTAATTAGTATATATTTTAAGAGTGTTATTTTAATTTTCTAGTAAACTAAAATAGTAATATTTTATTAGTACTAGTAGAACTAAGAGAATAGTTTATAAATGAGATTGATAGAAGTGCTTACTTAATTTATAATTAAAATTTATAATAAATAATAGAAAATAGTTAATTATTTATTATACTGTAATGATATGATAATTTTAGTTGTAGTAGTAGGGAGATATTTATGATTGGTTATAATGTAAGGAGGAAACTAGATTATAATGTTTATAGCTAGAATGTATTTTTGATCTCTCCTATATTTTTATATTCTTATTCTTTTCTACTAACTAGAAATGTAAATAGGGAAGGATACTGTTCTCTATATATATAGGATATTAGACTTTTATCTAGTTTTAAGAATTTATAATTAAGATTAAAGAAAGGGGGTGTTTTATTTTTACTTAAGTCTATATATATTTTTAGTTTTCTAAATTAAGTATATATAGTAGTTTATAGGATTATACTATCGGCATTTTTAAAACTTAGTATAAAGTGCTTAGATTTTAGTAAGGATATATATTTTAGTTAATTATCTTTTTATAAAACTAAATAATAATATTTTAATAAATCTTTAAAAATAGTAAACTTACTTACTCTATCTATCCTTATATTCCTCCTTATATTCCCTTTACCTACTATTTTAATACTAGATAAGGACTATACTATAATTTTAACTAGCTATACTAATACCTTCTACTTTAGCTTTACTACCTAAATATATAAAGTCTATATTATAACTAAAACTAAAATAGTTATTATTAACTATAGAATCTATTCTAATCTTAAAATATTTAAGACTAGCACTCCTTAGTTTAGTAGCTATAGACCTGTTAAGTAGATTATTACTACTATTAGAGAAATAATAATAGTTACTAAGATAAAGTATAAGAGAATATTGCTTTTTCTACTTACTATCTCTAGATAAGATAGTAATTTAGATAATAAAGATTTTATTAATAAGGGGTCTAAAGATAAGGTAAGGAGTATAAGGATTATATAGGTTAAACTTTAATCTAGGTTTAACTTAAGTTAGATTAAATTAGGAAATAGATATTTATATAGATATTCCTCTAATTTTTTTCTAATAATTAGTTATTTTCTAGAAGTAATTAAGTGAATACTCTTGTAGTTGAATGTTTGCTTACCTTTTTATTTAAGTAATTAGTTAGCTTGAAAGTCAAGTAGTCTATTTTTATAGGGAAGAGTAATTATATAATTACTATTCTACTATATTTTACTACTTCTTTATCTTTCCTCTAAGGTATATGTTTTTAGTAGCTCTACTATATTCTAGGAATTGTTAATAATATTATTTATACTTTCTAGTACAGTACTAAAGTTTATAGTATATTGATTATTATAAGTAGAAGAAAATTATATCTTAGTTCTATAGTAATAATATTACTAAAAATTTTATATTCTTTATTTCTAGTAATATTCTAGGGGTAATATAGCTATAAACTGCCTGTAAGCAGGTTCCTAGAGCATAGAGTCTATTACTATATTGAAAATGTAAACCTTTTTATTTTTAAATATTCTTTTAAAGAAATACTTCTCTTAATTTTAATTAAAGAAAATATAGTATTTATTATCCCTCTTTAGATATATATCTATTTTAATCTTAATTATATAGTTAATCTTAATTATTACTAATAATATCTTTTTATATTTTCTAAAGCTTACTTATAATTAATCTTTTAAATTAAACTATTAGGATTTACTTTTATAATCTATAGTAATACTAATAAGATAAGTAGAATAAGATAGTAGTATTATATTACCTTTCTAGTACTTTCTCTATATACTCTCTATTTGTATGTCAAGCCTATGCTTTTTTTTGTTTATTAGTAGCTTATTATTAGTATAATATTTAGCTTATACTTCTAAGGTTAACTTATTTATATTACTAGCTTTTCCCTTAGAAGTAGGCCTAATAGGGGAAGTAGTTAAGTTACTATATCCTTACTTTTTATCTTTATTATTGTCTGTAGTAAGATTAATAATAATAGGTAAAGAGAGAGCTATAGAGGTATCTAAATTAATAGCCTTAGCTCTACTTAGAGCTAGGTATATACTAGCCCTAAGGCTATCTAATAGCTTAGTTAAGGTTAGTTTAGATCTCTATCTGTTAGTTATAGTTGTAGGAGAGAGTTCTCTTACTAGAGAATAGCTGTCTTTAAGATAGGTATAGGAGCTATATATAGTATCTAGATTTTAAAGCTTACTTAGCTAGCTTCTATAATAGTTAGCTACCTCTACCTGCTTAATAGCTATATTCTTAGATAATAGGATAGATATAATAAGCTAGAAGCTAATTGCTTTATGATTGGGCTGAGTAGTAATAGCCCTTACTTATTTAGGAAGAGAATTTTTAATAGAATTAGAGTTAAGGGAGGCCTTGGGCTTAGTAAAGCTTCTACTAAAGTTAATAGATATTAGTGGAAAAATATTTATACTGTAAGGGTAGGTTAGGAGTAGAGGATATAGGAAGGAGAAGGGAAGATAAGAGGGAGAAGGAAAGATTAAGGAGAAGAGGGAATATTATCTATTTAAATAGCTTAATAACTTTATCTACTAAGAGTCTATTAGTATATAAATTGCTATACTAAGCTGAGGGGTGGCCTGCTTTCCCTAACTAAGGATATATATTTATTATTTAATTAAAGTAGTGTATGTATCTATCATTGCGCTGCTAGTAATAGTAGGATGAGTATGAAAGCTTAATATAAGGACGGGTGTCTTAGAACTTGTAAATAATGTAAAGCTTTAGCTAGTTAAAAAGTAGCTCCCTAGTATAAGGAAGTAAGCTTTAGAAGTATAGACTATAGCCTGATAATCCTAAGAGGCTTAGAGGAACTTGAAGGGGTATATATACCCTTAGTAGTATAGGGTAGCTCTCTTTAAGTTCTTTACAATTATTATAGATTAGTTACTGGCAGTTGAAAATGTATTTGTCTATTAGTAAGATTACTTTATATTAAGTGCCTTAATAAACTCTAGCTACTAAGAGACTTAGCTCTTAAAGACAGTGCTTTAAAGAAGCTGTTTAAGGATTATATTCCTTAATCTTTATTATTAGGGAGATTATATATTTATTAATATATATAGCTATAGCTAATAAGATATTTGTTTATATTCCTGGTTGATATTTTTATATATTTAGATAATACTTGTGAGTTGGCCTAATCTACCTAGGGCTACCTCTTAGTTGAAAATGTTAGAAGTAATAGGTTAAGTGTAGCTTTAAAATACCTTTAATAATGTAATATTGTTGTAAACCCCTTATGCTTATAAATAAGCTAAATTGATCCTTACTCTCTTCTTTTTAGGGGGAGTTTAGGAGGTTTTATATAGGACCTCTGCCTGTAGATAGTATTTATGCTTCTACTTCTTTGTTATTGGTAGCTTATTATTAGTATAATAGCTTAGGCTAACTAGGGGAGTAGTTAAGGTATACTGTCTTTACTTTTCTTTATTGTTATCTGTAGTGAGAATAGTAGGTAAAGGGACAGGCTTAGTAGAGATAAATAAATTAGTACTCTTAGCTTTACCTTAAGGCTTAGTAGAGGGCTGTAGATATTTTAGCCCAGACTTTAGTTTCTAGGACTAGGAGAGAAGATTTGATGATGTTATTTTTGATAGGGCTTGAATTGAGGGATGAGGTATTAAGTTTAGTAGAGCTTGAATAGATATTGTTAGTTATAGTTGTAAGAGAAGTAGTAGTATAGTAAGGTTAGGTTGGTGTAAAGTAGGGATAGAAAAGGAAAGGAAGAGAGGAAGAGAAGATCTATAGAAGAGAGGGAGCTTGCTAAGAGCTTAGTAGTACTAGGAGAAGAATTATTAGCTACTAGTTAAGAAGAGTATCTAACTAGACTTAAAGGATAATAATAGATAGATACTTAGATTTAAAAGATAATACTAGATGGATACTACTATTATATATAGTAGAGGAAGGGTATAAAGTAGTAATTATAGTACTATTTAAAAAGAGTACTAAACTAGATATAAAGGACTAGATAGATAGATACCTTTATTATTTATAATCTAGAAATAATATAAAGTAGTAGTTAGGCTACTATTTAAATATAATATTAAACTAGTTGAATAGGAAAATAGTAAAGATATTACCTTTTAAAGAGGTCCTTACTTTTAATAATTCCCCTTTTATTATTAACTTGTATAGCTTTTACTTATCTTAATATATATCTCGAAACTATTTAAAAGCTAAGATTCTAGAATTAGATTTAAGCTAACTACTAAGGTATTTTCCTTAAGACTTTCTGCTCCTTAACCTAAACTAGTTTATAGCTCTCTACTAATAATAGAGAGTCTATATAATTGTAAATCTATAAATAGTAACTATCCCCTAACTATAAGGCTAGTTAAATTTAAGCTTAAACTTTAAAATACCTCTTACTTACTTCTATTAATAGTAATTGTTTAGGCTTATTGTAGTTAATCCCTTATTTAAATTTAGGTATATAAGAGCTTTTTATCTTCCTTCTCCCTTTCCTCTCCTTTCTTTTCCTTCTCTCTTATTTTCTCTATATTTTTAAATAAAGCTAAAGTATATACTACTATATAGAGCCTACTGATTATATTAATATAGCTAATATAAGACTTAAATCTATACTTATAGATATTATACTTGAAATATTTTAGTATCTTATATCTACTAAATATAAGGTTATAATATTTTATATATTACTTAATAATTAGGGAAAGAACTAATTCCGAGAAGTATAGAGTTTAATACTATTGAATAGACCTCTTAGCGATTTTATATATAGTCTTATCTATTAAAGAAAAACATTTTGCTTTAGCTCTTATATATATAATAAGCTTCCCCTTTTCTTATAGAATTTTTAATAACTAACTTTAAAGATAATATAGAAAATTAAAATTATCTAGTATTATAGCCTAGACCTATAACCTGGACTTTTGCTACTCTTGTACTATACTTTGTTATAGAGCTTAGAGCTTAATATTATAAGTACTGGAATTTATAAATACTATAATAAAATCCTTTAATGTTTTTAGCTTGCTAAATTTAAATGTACTAACCTAAAAATATAAAATATCTTAGGTATTATTATTAGTTAAAAGGTGAGGACTAAATAGTAAAATGATTAAGTTAGAAAGATAAGAGAAGAAAAGGTAAGACTACTAAATATTAGTTTAATATAAATAGCTAATAGATTATAGCTAGATAAAATAAAAGTAATATTTTACTTTATATAAAAAGAATAGATAGTAATATTAGGAGAAGAGTTATAAGCTACTATTTTACTAATCTTATCTATAGTCTTATAGTAATAGACTCTTTTAAGAAAAAGAAATAAAGGTATATAGCCTATAGTAAATTATTTATGTAAGTATTTAAAACTAATAAATACTCTTTATAGTAGGGACTAGTATAATTAAAGTAACTTTTATTATCTTACCTTCTCCTATTAATTATCTAATTAAACTCCTAAACCTATCTAACTCTTATATAATACTTTCTTTATATCAACTATAGGTTTAAATATATTAGTTTAAATCTATAAGGATTGTAGATATATAATTAACTACTATAATAATTCTTTATTATCTAAATAGAGGTTTAAGGACCCTGTTTAGGTATTAAAAGCTATATTTACTATAGTAAATAAAGATAAGATTCTATTTAATAGTCTTATAACTTGTAAATAATATAGGGCTAAATATAGATATATTAGTATTAATTAGTTCTATAAAGTATTTATAATTACTATATATTAAATAATAGATTATTACTAGTAAATTAGAATATTAATAGCTATTATATAAGAAGAGTACAATGTTTTATTTTAACTTATACTAAGTAGAAAGTGCCTTCTATATTTCTATTTCTGCCTTACTACTTGAGGATCCTATTAGTCCTTATACTGAAAGCTACTGTAATTAAATACCTAGTATATATATATAGTATATATATATAAATTCTATATATTCTAAGTATTTTTATACTTTTCTTATCTCTATTTTTCTTCTCTCTATATTTCCTTTTCTTTTTATTTCCTCTTTTTTATTTTTCTTTTTTAAAAATATTTTTAAGTTAGTATTCTTATAAATTACTTCTCTAATAATTACAAATTACTTTAGTTATTAAGTATATAATAGTAGATTTTATATTATCCTAGGTCTATTTACTATACTTTACCCATTAAAGTACTAGGATATTAGTATACCTTACTTAATCCTAGCTAGGAAATAAACTAAAGGAAGTATTATAAGTAACCCTAAAGTAATAGAGCCTACTATCTATTACTTAAAATTTAATACTTTTAAATTTATATTTTTAATTATATACTAGGTAAAGTTTAAGTTTATACTGTTTAGGATTAAGAGGGGTATAATACTAAGTAGGAAATACTTTATAGTAATAGAGGGGATACTAGTATCGAAATTTTGATAGTAGTATTAGGTAAAAGTCTTTATTCTAGAAAAGTAGCTATAACTTTTAAAGCTTTTAAAAATAACTTTCTAGATAAATTATATTTTAGATATAGGGAGAAGAGACTACTAGTAAGATAACTTTTTTTAATTATTTTAGAAATATCTTTTATATCTCTCTTAGCTAGGATATATAGTCTAGGCTAGTAATAAAGAAAAAATTATAGTTAAAATTAATAGTTTAAGTAATCTTTTTATTTATAGTAAGCTTATTATAATAGTATCTTAGATAATACTTATAACTTATATAATAGGCTACCCTTAAGCTCCCTATTTTATTTATAGTAACTATATTGATTATATTAATTATATTATTATATAAATAGACTTTAAAGATTTTAGAAATAGTTACTATAGCCTCCTATATTATATTATAAAGTTTAGCTAGTAGTAGAAGAAAATATTTAAAGTAAGCTAGTACTTAGTAACTATAGGAGGGAGGGTGTGGGGTATAAGTAGCTGGAATTTCTTTATTATTAGTTTTGCTTCTATTACTACTTGTCTCCTCTTTATTTAGTATTAATTGTTTATATGTAATCTAAAATATATATATTTTCCTCTCTCTTTATAGAATAGTTTAGAGCTATATAGGTCTTATTATCTAGGCTATGCTATCTTCTTATTTAACTTTTAGTTAGATTATTAAGGGTATTATAAGAACTAGATATATGTAAGGTATTATAGTAATAGTTAGAATACTATGGGTAATAATCTTAGCTTGAAGATTAGATTAGTAAAGTATTTCCTAAGTTAGTAGTTTAAGATTAAGTTTAATATTTAGTATTTTGAAGGTATAGGATAGTTAGAACTATTTTCTACTATAAGGTAGGAAATTTAATATAATCTAATTTAGGATTAGGGATATTTTAATTCTAGCTTTAGATATCTATCCTGTCTGAGGATCTGGTATGTTAATGTATTATTAGCTATTATATAAAGTAATAGTAGTAGTTCTTATTACTCCTCTATACTTATCTATTATAAAAGATGTTCTATATAGTATTTTAACCTAGTATTTAGGAAAACTCTAGTTACTTTAAGGTAGACTACTTTTTTTATTTCTATTTCTTACTAGTACCTTGTATCTTATATTTGTACTTAAGGACAGGGATTAGTATATCTAATTATAAGTCCTTAGCTCCTCTATAAGCTAGAATTTAAATTTTCTAAATATTTTATTAGCTAGTATTTATATAGGAAGGAGGTTATTATTATCTTAGATAGCTAGTGATTAGCTAGTGTGAAAGAACTTAATTTTAGGAGTAGGAAACTAAAACTAGAAATATAAATATAAAAAATATAAATGTGAATATAAAAAATATATTTGAGAGAATATGTTGTATACTATTACCTCTTTCTGTTAATAATAAAAATAATGGGCTGGTGAATTAGTTTTCTAAAATGGGAAGGTGTAATGCTACTTGATAGCGAAAGGCAACTGCCCTAGTATCTAATCTGGCGCTTTGCAGCTTGTGTATAGGGGAGCGGATGGGACCCTCAATATTCTGTGAGCTATGGTCGTATGTGCTTCCACTGCCTCAATAACTGGCCTATATACCGAGCTAGCCCCTGGCCGGGTTGGACGTTGCTTTCTGGCAATGATAGGGCTGGTGCCTA
>Ga0164243_10001102_pt1 | contig 46668 bp, 40 predicted proteins | sample OricompcompostOP_FD_108781 | JGI IMG/M metagenome (GOLD analysis project Ga0164243, IMG submission 108781) | Organic Plus compost microbial communities from Emeryville, California, USA - Original compost - Organic plus compost (OP) | ecosystem: Engineered > Solid waste > Mixed feedstock >...
CGATAGCGAGGACGATGTTGAGGTCGCTGTCGTTGAAGAGCTGCGTCTCGGTGCGGATGATCGCGTAGACGCCGACCTTGGTGAGCAGTCCGGCGAACACCGCCGTGACGGGCGCGGGCGCCGTCGGGTACGAGTCGGGGAGCCAGAACGACAGCGGGAAGACCGCGGCCTTCACCGCGAAGCCCACAAGCAACATCACGTGCAGCAGCATCTGCACGTTCGGCGCTATCTCGTCCATCCGCTCGGCGATCTGCGCCATGTTGACGGTGCCGAGCGAGGCATAGATCACGGCGATCGCCGAGAGGAACACGATGCTCGACACGAGCGAGACGACGATGTAGACGGTGCCCGTGCGGATCCGGGACTCCGTGGATCCGAGGGTGATCAGGACGTACGACGCGACGAGCAGGATCTCAAAACCGACGTAGAGATTGAACAGGTCGCCCGCGATGAACGAGTTGAAGATGCCCGCGGCGAGGATCAGATACGACGGGTGGAAGATCGAGATCGGCGTATCGGCGTCGCCGTCGGCCGCGCCCTGGCCGACCGAGAACAGCAGAACCGCGAGCAGCACGGCGCTCGACACGGCGACGAGCATCGCGGCGAGGCGGTCGACGTAGAGCACGATTCCGAACGGCAGCGGCCAGCCGCCGACGGAAACGGCAAGGGGCGTACCCTGGTCGACCGTGACGAGCATGACGGCGGCGAGCAGGAAGGTCGTCGAGAGCGTCACGACCGAGACCATCACCTGCGCGCGGCTGCGGTGGCCGAGCAGAAGGGTCAGTGCCGCTCCGGCGAGCGGCAGGATGACGAAGAGGGGGACGAGCAGGCTCACGGGGTCGGCTCCTCGCCACGGTTGAGGTCGTACGCGGCCGTGATGGGTGACACCACTCCGTCGGTGAAGTCGGTAGTCTCCTCGTCTCCGGTCTCGGCCGATTCCTCCTCGACGTCGAGGGCGTCCTCGGTCTCCTCGGCGCGTACGCGCAGCGAGACGTCTTCTTCGTCGTCGAAGACCGTATCGGCCTCGCCCAGCTGCCAGGACCGATAGATGAGCGCCAGCAGGAACGCGCTCACGGCGAAGGTGATCACGATGGCCGTGAGCATGAGCGCCTGCGGCAGCGGATCGCTTGTGCCCTCGGCCCCGTAAAACGGCGAGACGCCGGGGAAGCCCATCGAGATGAGCAGGAGCAGGTTGGTCGCGTTGCCGAGGAGCAGGAAACCGATGAGCACGCGCGTGAGGCTTCGCTCGAGCATCGCGAAGACACCCGCGGCGTAGAGGACCGCCATCACGATCACGAGGGTCGTCGAAACGCTCACGGGCGGGCTCCTTCCGTCGCGCGGCCCTCGGTGATCTGTCGGTCGACCTCCGAGCCCAGCGCGCGCAGCACGTCGAGCACGAGGCCGATGACCACGAGATAGACGCCGATGTCGAAGAACGTCGACGAGACGAACTCGATGTGGCCGATGACGGGGATCTCGGCCTCCCACACGGCACGGGTCAACGGGTTCAGCCCCATGATCATGGGCGCCGCCGCGGTACCGACGGCCAGCAGCAGGCCGAAGCCGAGCAGCCGCCCGGCATCGGTCGGCGCGGCGATGCCGAGCTCGTAGCGCCCGCCGGCGACATAGCGCATCACGAGCGCGAGGCCCGCGACGAGACCGCCGGCGAAGCCGCCGCCCGGAAGATTGTGGCCGGCGAAGAGCAGGTAGATCGAGATCACGATGATGGTGTGGAACAGGATCCGCACGATCACCTCGAGGATCATCGAGCGGGACTCCGAGACGAGCGTCGTTCCGCCGACCAGCCACGCGCGTTGGCCGCTGCGCTGCGCGGTCGGCTCGACGCGCAGCCCGTCGGGCGTCTCGACGAGCGGGCGTCGACGCGCCGCGCGGCGGGCACGGCCGGGGATCTGGTGCTTCAGCTTCTCGCGCGTCTCGACGAGGCGGTCCGCCCGCGCCGTCACGAACACGAGCGAGGCGACGCCCGTCGCCGCGAGGACGAGTACGCTGAGCTCACCCATCGTGTCCCAGCCGCGCAGATCGACGAGGGCGACGTTGACGACGTTCTTGCCGTGCCCGATCTGATAGGCGAGTTCGGCCCACTCTGTCGACACGGGTTCGTGGATCCGTGCCCCCGCGGCGACGACCGCGATGGCCGCCATGGTCGCGCCGACCGCAATGCCGATGACGGCCCGCAACACGGGATGGCCGGACCCATTGTGGCTTCCCATCCGTGAGGGGATCCGGCGGAGAACGAGCGTGAAGGCGACGAGCGTGACCGACTCGACGAGCACCTGGGTGACGGCGAGGTCAGGAGCGCCGAGGAACGCGAAGAGCGTCACCATGCCGAGGCCGGTGACCGACACGAGCACGACCCCCGTGTAGCGCTTCTGTGCGCGCACCGCCACGATTCCCGCGATGATCATGAGCAGCGCCGCGATCGGCTGCGCGGGGTGCTGCCACGCGTCGAGCGAGAACGCCCAGTCGCCGCCGGAGAGCAGCACGGCCGCCTCGGCGCCCACCAGCACGACGAAGATGGTGCCGACGTAGATCGGCAGGGATCCGGTCTGGGTGCGACCCGTGATGAACACCGCGAGGCGGTCGACGGCTCGCGTGACGATGTAATAGACGTCGGTCGCCTGGAAGCCCAGCAGGCGCTTCTTACGGTCCCAGCCGGTGCGGATCGAGAGCCAGAAGACGACGACGCCGAGGCCGAGCGCGAGGGCGGACATGCCGAGCGCGGGCTCGAGGCCGTGCCAGAGCGCCAGGTGGTAATGCCCCTCCCCCGCCAGATCCGCGTACGGTTCGAGCATGCCGCCGACCACCGGCGCCGCGATTCCCGCGACGAGGGTCGCCGCGGCGAGGGCGATGGGGCTGATCATGAACCCGATCGGGGGGTCCGGCCACGAGGTGTCCTGGCAGACCCGCCCCTCGGCGGTCTTCTTGCGCGCGAAGGCGCCCCAGACGAAGCGGATCGCGTAGCCCGTCGTGAGCATGCTTCCGATCACGATGCCGACGAGCGCGGTGCCCGCCCATGCGGATCCAGCGGTCGCCTCATCGAACAGGCTCGTGAGCGCGGCCTCCTTCGCGACGAAGCCGAACAACGGGGGCACACCCGCCATCGAGGCTGCGACGATGATCGAGACGATCATGAGGGTCGGCGCCTGGCGCCCGACGCCGCTGAGCTTGTCGATGTCACGGGTTCCGAGCTGGCGGTCGATGATACCGACGATGAGGAAGAGCGCCGCCTTGAACATGGCGTGCGCGACGACGAGCGATAACCCTGCGAGGGCGGTGTCGCGCGTTCCGAAGCCGACGATGACGGAGATGAAGCCGAGCTGGCTGACGGTGCCGTAGGCGAGCACGCGCTTGAGGTCGACCTCGCGCAGCGCCTGCAGTCCGCCGAGCAGCATCGTGAAGATACCGAGGGTGACGAGGATCGGCCGCCACGGAGCCGCCTCCGCGAACGCGGGGGCGAAGCGGGCGAGGAGATAGATTCCGGCTTTCACCATCGCCGCGGCGTGCAGATACGCGCTGACGGGGGTCGGTGCGGCCATCGCACCGGGGAGCCAGTAGTGGAAGGGGAAGATCGCCGATTTGCTGAGCGCTCCGATGAGCAGGCACACGAGGGCCGAGTTGACGAGGGCGCCCGCGGGAGGATCCGTGAGGATCGCGTCGATGCTCGTCGTGCCCGCCACGACCGTGAGGATCACGGCGCCCACGAACATGACGAGCCCGCCGAGCGTCGTGGTCAGGAGCGCCTGCAGCGCCGCACGGCGCGATGCCGCGCGATTGTAGGTGTGGCCGATCAGCAGGTACGACAGCACGCTCGTGATCTCCCAGAACATCACGAGCACGATGAGGTCGTCGGTGAGCACCAGGCCGTACATGGCGCCCGCGAAGCCCATCAGCACGCCGGCGAAGCGGCCGACGCCCTCTTTAGAACCGCGGAAGTAATTGCGGCAGTAGATCATCACGAGCGCGCCGACGGCCGTCACGATGATCGTCATGACCCAGGCAAGCGTGTCCATGCGCATCGAGAGGTCGACCCCGAGCGGACCGAACCAGCTATATGCCTCGAACGGAATGTCTCCCTCGGCGACGCGCGGCCCGAGAGCGAGAGCGTGTACAAGGCCGGCGATGGGCACGAGCGCCGCCGCATAGAAGACGCGGGCCCGGAGAATCCGTGCGAGCGGCACGAGCACGATGCTTGCGATCCCGAACACTACAAGGATCGCGATCATCAGTGAGGGCTCCTCGTCGTCGTGCACGTGGCGGCGGGTTTCCTCTAGTTTAACGGGGTGCGTCTAAGTCGCGGCCGTTAGTCTCGAAGCGTGCGTCTCGTCATTGCTCAGTGCTCCGTGGATTACACGGGTCGCCTCAACGCCCATCTGCCGCTCGCGACCCGCGTGCTCATGCACAAGGGCGACGGCTCCCTGCTGATCCACTCGGACGGCGGCAGCTACAAGCCGCTCAACTGGATGAGCCCGCCCTGCCGCCTCGACAAGCTCCAGATCGACGAGGAACTGGCGAGCGCGGGCGTCGTCGAGGCCTGGAAGGTCACCCACCAGAAGACGGGCGACACGCTGACGGTGCGCATCCACGAGATCATCGCCGACACGACGCACGACCTCGGCATCGATCCCGGCCTCATCAAGGACGGCGTCGAGGCCGACCTTCAGCGACTGCTCGCCGAGCAGGTCGACCTCGTCTCCGAGGGATCCAGTCTCGTGCGTCGCGAGTACCCGACCGCGATCGGCCCCGTCGACCTCATGATCCGCGACGCCGCGGGCGCCCCCATCGCCGTCGAGATCAAGCGCCGCGGCGAGATCGACGGCGTCGAGCAGCTGACCCGCTACCTCGATCTGCTGGGGCGCGATCCGCTGCTCACGGGGATCCGCGGCGTGTTCGCCGCCCAGGAGATCAAGCCCCAGGCCCGCGTGCTCGCCGAGGACCGCGGCATCGAATGCCTCGTGCTCGACTACGAGCGCATGAAGGGTATCGACTCCGGCGTCCCGACCCTGTTCTGAGCGCCCTCGCGCGATCTCGCGCCGGCGGCGGTGGGCAGGTTCCAGTGCGCAGTGAGTGCGTCGTATTCGTGCCGGAATAGCGGCAGCACGGCCCCGTGCTTCGTGTTTGCGGGCACGGCGAAGTCGGGCACGAGCGTCCATTCGCCCGACTCGAGGTCATCTGTCATGAATGCGCGATACCCCTGCTGGTCGGTCGCGTACTGATCGAGCCAGAGGTACCAACGAGCTTGCGTGTTGTCTTTGAACACCAGCGGCCCTTCGACGTGCTCGGCAATGTCTTGGCCGATGTCGGTACACAACGTGACGAAATCGTCGGCGAAGAACGACGACCCGCGCTGGTGAAACACGTGCCAGGATCCCGGCGCTTTGTCGTCCTGCTTTGCGAAGCGGTGCACGGCCGTCGGCGTGATGTGCACGGTCATGTCGATGACGCCGACGGGAAGCTGCAGGTACACCTCCGGTTCCGAGAAGGTCTCGTAGTCGGCCGTGCGCGAGACGAGAATCGAGCTCGGCCCGGTCTTGCCGCCCTGACCCTCGGCGGCGAGGCCCGACGACCAGTACACGAGGTGGTCACCCGATTGCGCGTCGTAGGTCGACTCGGGCGCCCACGCCATGCCAGCGCCCTCGGGAGCGAGGGTCGCCGTGCGGGCGTCGCCCCAGGAGATCAGGTCGTCCGAGTCCCACAGCACGATGTCTCGGGATCCGCGGTGACGGTATTGATCCCAATCGGCACCTTCCGGGCGCCACACCCGCAGGTCGGTCGCAACGACGTGGAACCGGTTCGATGCATCCCGCACGATGTGCGGATCTCGCACCCCGCCCGTGCCGAGCGTCGACTCCACGACCATGCCCAGGCGGCGCCAGGTCATCGGGTCGTTGCCGTCGCTCAGCGAGAAGTAGATCTTCTCGTTGTGCTCGTGCGGGTTCTCGATGAAGTGGACCAGAAGGTAGCCGTAACGTTCGCCGGCGATGGTCGTGCTACTCATCCCTTAAATGCTCCGTCCATGATCCCCGCAACCATGCGGCGTCCCACAAAGATAAACGCCACGATCAGCGGGATCGTTGCCAGGAACGCGCCAGACATCGCAAGCCCCAGATCGACGTTTCGTTGCGACTGAAGCGCCTTAATCGCGATCTGTACCGTGAACATGTCCGGGGACTTCAGGACGATAAACGGCCACAGGAAGTCGTTCCACGCACTCACGAACCCCAAAAGACTCAGCACAAACGCTGCTGGCCTGACCACGGGGAATACGATTCGCCAGAAAATAACCCACGAATTGGCTCCATCAATCTTTGCGGCCTGGAGCAGCTCGTCGCTCACGGAGGAAGAGATGTGCTGACGCATCCAAAAGATACCGAACGCGCTTGCGAGCCCGGGAACGATGAGCGCCTGCAGAGTATCAACCCATTCGAGTGCTGAAATGATCATGTACTGCGGAATCACACTCAGCTGCGCGGGTACCGTCATTGTGAGGACCACGAACGTAAAGAGAACGTTCCGGCCGGGGAACCGCAGTTTCGCGAAGGCGTAACCGGCGAGCGAGCAGAAAAGCGCCTGTCCGACTGCGAGCGACAGCGCGACGATCAGGCTGTTCACGATAGAGCGCAAGAACGGCACAATTTCGAACACGTGCGCCGCGAGCGCAAAGAAGTTCCCACCGGGAATAAGTCTCGGCGGAAGCGATGTGGCAGTGGCGGTGTCGGTCGTGGCGACGATGAACATGAAATACAGCGGGAAGACACATGCGACCACCGCGAGAACAAGCAAGAGGTAGACGTACCACCTCACGCGCCCTACGCGTCCGGATCCGCGACGCTTCGCGGCGGGGACCGTTAAGGAAACGGTGTCTGTCTTGGGACGGAGATCGGACATCACTGTCCTCCCTTCATGCGCGTGGAGAGGAAGAAGTTGATAAGCGCGATGACCACGACGATAACGAAGAGCACCACACCGATCGCCGAACCGTAGCCGAAGGCATACTGACCAAATCCCTGTTCGTACAAGAAGAGCGCCAGGGTCTGGCATTGCCGGGCCGCGCCGCAGGTCAGGCCGGTTTCCGGCGAGACAAGGAGCGGCTCGGTGAACACCTGGAGACCGCCAATAGTAGACGTCACAACGGTGAAAATAATCACCGGTCGCAACGAGGGGATTGTGATGTGCTGAAACTGTTTCCACCCCGTTGCGCCATCGACAGAGGCAGCCTCATACATGTCGCGAGGGATCGCTTGAAGAGCCGCAAGGTAGAGAAGCGTATTATACCCAAACCATCGCCAGATGACCATCACTGAAACAACGACCCATGAACCGTAGTTTGTCGCAAGCCAATTAATATCGGGAATACCGACGAGCGAGAGCAACCAGTTCAGTAGCCCGTAGTTCTTATCAAAGATTTGTGCGAAAACGATCGTCGTTGCCGCTACAGAGGTGATGTAGGGGACAAGCATCGCCATACGAAAGAAGTTGGCGGCACGCAATCTCGCATGATTGAGCAGGTGCGCAAGAAACAGAGCGATGATCAACTGTGGAATCGTCGAAATCAGGAAGATTCCTAGGGTGTTGACGAGCGCGTTCCAAAATCGCGAGTCCCCTAACAGCCGCGAGAAGTTCGCAAACCCGACGAACTCATGATCGCCGATCGGGTTCCAATCAAAAAGTGCAACATAGAACGTGAAAAGTAGCGGCAGGAGGCCGAAAATTGCAAAAATGACGAAGAATGGCGCGATGTATACATATGGTGCAAACCGTTCTGGGATCGACTCGCGGATTCCACGCGAAACGCCGTCCTTGCGGCGCGCCGAGTAGCGTGAAATAGAAGACTGCGTCGAACTCATCGAGATTCCTTTCTCAACGGAGCCGGGTGCGCACACACCCGACCCCGTTTGCCCAGATCAGGCGTTACTTACCGAGCGCCTGATTAACGTTCGACAGCGCGGTGTCCCATGCCTTATCTGGCGTGATGCCCCCGTCCTCCATCGTCATGAGGGCATTCATCAGCCCCGTACCAATTGCACCGACGTCCGGCCCCGTCGAAAACGGCTGGAACTGCGTGATCGAATCGCTCATGACTGCGCCGATTTTCGAGTCACCGAAGAAGTCATCGGTGTACTCCTGCATGTCGGGAGCGGCAAGGCTTGAGACGGTTGTCGGCAGCGAGCCCGCCTCGTTGAACTTGGCTAGCTGCGCTTCAGGAGACTGCATCGCCTTGATGTATTCCCACGCGGCTTTGGGGTTCTCCGCACGCTTAGGGATTGCGAGGTAACTTCCGCCCCAGTTGCCGGCAACGCCCGGAACTGCAACCACGCGCCACTTACCCTCGGTATTGGGCGCATCGTTCTTGAAGCTACTGAGCATCCAGCTGGGTGCAGTCATTGCCGCGTAATCGCCCTTACCCTTACCGGCGGTCCATCCTGACGAGAATGCCGGCAGCTCCGCGCCGATACCGGCCTCGTACGCCTTCACCGCAACATCGAAGGCCTCCTTGACCTGCGGATTCGTGTCGAAGACGACCTCACCATCAGGCGAGTAGTACTGCTCGGAGACTTGATTCACCGTCGCGAAGAACACAGAGGTGCTCACGTTGTCGAGGAAGGGCTTCCCCGTTGCCGCAACGTACTCCTCGCCGAACTCAATGAAGTCGTCCCAGGTCGACCATGCGGCGGTCACATCATCCGGCTCCGAAGGTAGGCCCGCCGCCTCGAACAGGTCTGCGCGGTAAGCCATCGCCAGCCCGCCCGCATCCGTTGGGATGCCTATGGTCTCGCCATCTCGCGATGTCGCCTGTCCATAGATCCAGGGCACGTAATCGTCCTCAATGTCGCCCGCACCAAGGGTGTTCAAGTCAACGAAGTTGTGTGCGTTTTCGACGAACTTTGGCATATCCTCCCCCTGGATGAGCACGAGGTCCGGCACCTTGCCGCCAGCGAGTGCCGTCGTCAGGGCCTGCGCCGTCTCTTGTGAGCTTCCCACCTCAGTGAGCTTGATCTTCGCATCGGGATGGTCGGCGAGATACTTGTCGACATCATCCTTCTGCCCGATTCCGGTAAACGACCAGAACTCGAGCTCTCCGTTTCCATCGCCACCACCGTCTGACGATGAGCAGCCGGTCGCGGCAAATGCGAATACGGTCACGAGGCCAGCGGTCGTGAGCAGATGCTTCTTCAACATGCGAGGGTCCCCCTTCGGTGCGGGATACTAAGAATTTCGACGAGCCATCGGCGTATCGTCACGAGTCCGTTCTCGCGACGTCCAAAAGCTACCGACGAACACCCCACTCCACCAGCTCAATATCGCGCAATAAACGTGCTACCGCGTTGAGGTCGCGACCGCACCCGCTGTTACAGCTCTTAAAGGAGGTGGCAGGCATCGCGTAGGAGGACTGTGAACTTCCGCGTCAGGCTACGCACGTCCTGCAACGTGTGGTCCTTATCGGCAAGAAGGCGTCGAATCTGAGCATTGGGCCCGTCCCCCATCGGCACGAGTTCGCCTCCCTCCAGCATGTTCGCGAGGAACTCCGCCGCGTCCAGCAACTCCTCCTCGTCAGCATGTTCACGGAGCGCGGTGCTCGCGAGTTGCACTGCGCGCGTAGCGTTGAGCTCAAGATCGACGTTGGGAAGCACGACCGTCTGGGGGTCCCGGTTCCGAAAGAATCCGAACAGGGCCGCGACGATCGCGGGGTCACGCACGGTGCCATCGGCGTAGACGATGCCGTGGTTCGTTTCCCACAGCCCCTCCTCGATCATGAGCTTGAAGACATACCATCCCATCCCGTACTCATGTGCGAGTTCTAGCTCCATGTCGTACGTTCCGCCACGGCTCAGGACGCCCGTTTCGTTATTAATAACGGGCTTCCCGTATTTCTGGCCGAGTTCGACCGCGCGCTCGTACACTCGTCGCGCCCGGGCGCGAGTGCGCGAGTAATCATGGAACAAGATCACGTCGACCAGTTCCCCCGTATCGCTTTCTTCCGTGTCCTCTATATAGGTGTGTCCGACACCCAAGGCGCCATCGGGGTCTAGAGTCCGAACGAGCGCAATAAAGTGCCGGGTGAACGCCCAGACAAGCTTCATTCGCCTCGCCAGCTCGTCGTCGTCGGTGACTCGGACAAGCGCAAAATTCCAGCTTGGCTCGTTTTGTACATCCCAGAATAGAAGGGCGGGATGGTCACGGAACGCGCTCACAACGGCACGCACAAATTCTTCCCCTAGGCCATAATTACGCGGATCGTAACAGGCAGGCAGCGGTGGCCAGTGCGGAGACTCTGCGCCGAGAATCGCAGGATCTCCTTCGCCTCCCCCGTAGGCCAGCAGCAGAATCGGTGTCACGGTGATGGAGCGCCGGTGGGCTTCGTCGAGAAAGTCGCGCACATGATCGATATACATGTCGCGCCCCTGGTCCCAAAGTTCGATGCGTAGGAAGAGTCGGCAGCTGTTGAGATGTAATCGCTCTGCGTACCCCAGCTCGCGGCGAGTCTGCACAGGATCGTATCGATGATCAAGATGAGGCTCGTGATTGAAACCACGGATATCTGAATAATCTGCACGTGGACGCATGGCGGTTTCCTCCTCATAGAAGCGATCGCCTCGGCCTGCGATCACTGTGGCGCTCTGCTGGCAGGCGTCACGCTAGGGCGACCCGCCTCAAACCTCCAGCTCAAATTCGCGCAATAATTTGACGCAGACGGCGTCGTCGAGGACGAGCGGCGACCGGGAGGAGCTCATGATCGATCCCACGGCACGGCCGCCACGGCTCACAGACGTTGCCTCGATGGCCGGAGTATCGGTGTCGACGGCGTCCCGAGTGCTGGCCGGCCGAGGCGACGTTTCCTCGGCGACTCGTCAGCGAATCCTCGCCGCCGCGGCTCGTCTCCACTACCAAAAGCGAGATACGCGGCGGGGCCGCCCGCGCACAACCATGATCCCGCTCATCGACCTCGTGCTCGGGCAGTTCCACGACAGCTGGGCCGACGAGGTGGTTGCCGGAACGCGAACGGCAGCGGTCACGCTCGGTTTTGACATCGTTCTCACCTCCGAGCGTGAGGCACTCGACGACGATTGGCCCGTACGTATCCAACACCGCGGATCCGCAGGCGCCATCATCGGTCTCATCGCTCCGACCGTGGCTCAACTCGAGACTCTCGAACGTGCAGGAATCCCGGTTGTGTTGATGGACCCGCGGGCCGAGGTGAGATCCCCCGTGCCATCGGTGGGGACGACCGATTACGCGGGCGGCAGGCAGGCGGCGGCTCACCTCATGGAGGCCGGCGCTGAGCGATTCGTCGTGCTCAGCGGTGCGCCGCACTATCGCTTCGGGCGCGCTCGCACCGAGGGGTTTGTCGAGACCGTTCTCGCTGCCCGGCCCGGCGCGCGCATCGACGTCGTTGACGTTCCCTGGGGCATCCGCGCTGCCCGCGCCGGGGTGCGCCCCCTCCTTGCCGAGGCCGCAACGGCCGGCGCGTCCATCGGTGTTTTTGCGCACGCCGATGAGCTTGCCTTTGGCGTGTACGCCGCGGCGCATGACGAAGGTCTCTCGGTGCCCCACGACGTGCAGGTGGTCGGGTTTGACGATTTCCGTGATGCCAAGTGGGTTCGCCCCGGCCTCACGACGGTGCGACAGCCGACGCGCGAAATGGCGGCCGAAGCCGTACGGCTCATCGACCTCGCGGCGCACGGACAGCCCCTCGAACCGGTGAGAACGGAGCTTCCTACAAGCCTCGTCGTGCGCGGATCCACCCTGTTGCGAAGCCCCGACGACCGCGTCAACGGCCCGATCCTGCACGCTTAGCGCGGGTAGGGCGACGAGACGCATTCGGCTCGGGACTATCGCCATCGCCCGTGACGAGAACCGTCGCATTTCGCGCAAAATTATCGTTGCCAGTCGCGCGCCTCGTCGGGCAAGCTCGCGGACAACGCGCTCCCTGAAATGAGGACACCATGACCACTCGCGTCGTCATCGATCTCGATGCCCCCGGCACAACGATCAGCCGCCACCTCTATGGCCACTTCGCCGAGCATCTCGGCCGGTGCATCTACGGTGGCTTCTGGGTCGGCAAGGATTCCTCGATCCCCCACCGGAATGGCATCCGCACCGACGTCGTCGAGGCGCTGCGGCGCATCCGGATCCCCAACCTGCGTTGGCCCGGCGGGTGCTTCGCCGACGAGTATCACTGGCGCGACGGCATCGGCGATCCCGCCGAGCGGCCGCGCATGATCAACTCGCACTGGGGCGACATCGTCGAGAGCAACGCGTTCGGCACGCACGAGTTCTTCGAGCTCTGCGAGATGCTGGGCGCGGATCCGTACGTCAGCGGCAATGTCGGGTCCGGAACCGTGCGCGAGATGAGCGAATGGGTCGAGTATATCACCCGCGGCGACGACTCTCCGATGGCCAATCTGCGCCGCCAAAACGGCCGCGACGAGCCGTGGCACGTGCCCTTCTGGGGCGTCGGCAACGAGCCCTGGGGCTGCGGCGGCACGATGCGCGCCGAGCCGTACGCCGACCTTGCCCGCCAGTTCGCGACCTATCTGCGCAACCACTCGGGCAACACCCTGTACCGCGTCGCCGCGGGCGCTGACAGCCACGACTACAAGTGGACCGAGGCGCTCATGCAGGCGATCTCGGGCCACTACAACAAACCCTTCGTCGAGGCGATCTCACTGCACCAGTACACGGTTCCCGGATCCTGGAATGCGCGCCGCGGCACCGCGACGGTCTTCGACGAAGACGGCTACTACGCGACCATCAAGAAGGCGCAAGACATCGAGACCCTCATCCGTCGGCACAGCACGATCATGGACGTGTACGACCCCGACAAGAAGGTTGGTCTCGTGCTCGACGAGTGGGGCACCTGGTGGGACGTCGAGCCCGGCACGAATCCCGGCTTCCTCTTCCAGCAGAACACGATGCGCGACGCGCTCGTCGCGAGCGTACACTTCGACGCCTTCCATCGCAGCGCCGACCGCCTCACGATGGCCAACATCGCGCAGACGGTCAACGTGCTCCAGTCGGTGATCCTCATCGACCCCAAGACCGACGAGCTGATCTTGACGCCCACCTTCCACGTGTTCGAGATGAACACGGGCCACCACGACGCGCAGCTCCTGCCGCTACGCCTCGACGCGTCCGATCACACGAAGAGCGTCGACGGCTCGGACATTCCGACGGTGTCGGCCTCCGCGTCGACGACGGGCGATACCGCCCTCGTCTCGCTCTCGAACCTCGATGCCGCAGGCGAGCTCACCGTCGTGCTCGACCTGCGCGGCCGCTCCGTGGTATCGGCGAAGGCGCGCCTGCTCGCGGCCGACTCGCTGCAGGACCACAACACTGCCACCCGACCCGACGCGGTCAGCGTGCGCGACCACGAGGTGCGCGCCGCTGACGGCACCTACGGCCACGGCCTCGCCGTCACCCTGCCCGCGGCCTCGTACGCGACGATCGAACTCGAGCTCGCGTGATGACGCCCCAGCAGCTTCCCCTCGACGCCGTCTCGCTCACCGGCGGGGTCTTCGAGAACCGCCGCGCGGTCAACCGCCGGTACCTTGCATCGCTGTCGACCACCGCACTGTTGCAGAACCACATGCTGGAGGCGGGGGTCGGCTCGCAGGAGTGGCACCTCAGCCCCTCGACGGCCGACATCGCCCGGATCGTGCGCGAACGGCACTGGGGGTGGGAAACGCCGGGCGGGCGGCTGCGCGGCCATTTCGTCGGCCACTGGATGTCGGCGGCGGCGCGCGAGATCGCCGTGACGGGCGACGCCCACCTGCGCGCGGCCGTCGACGACGTCCTCGACGGGCTCGAGGCGTGCCAGCGCGAGGGCGACGGCGAGTGGGTCTACGCGATCCCGCGCTCATATCTCGATCGCCTCGCGACCGGACTCGACGTATGGGCCCCGCAGTACGCGATCCACAAGACCATCATGGGCCTCGTCGACGTCTATCGCGACCTCGGCGACGAACGTGCCCTCGTGATCGCGCGCCGCGGCGCCCAGCCGCTCCTGCGCTGGGCGCGCGGGTTCACCGACGACGAGTTCCAGCGCATCATCGAGGTCGAGACAGGCGGCATGCTCGAGGCGTGGGCAGACCTCCTCGCCGCGACGGGCGACGATATCTATCACGAGCTGCTCGACCGCTACTACCACCGCTCGCTCTTCGACGGCATGCTCGAGGGCCGCGACATGCTCACGAACATGCATGCCAACACGACGATCCCCGAGGCGCTCGGCGCGGCCCGCGCCTACGAGGTCACGGGCGACGAGAAGTGGCGACGCATCGTCGAGGCGTATTGGCGGTGCGCCGTCACCGACCGCGGCACGTTCTGCACGGGCGGCCAGACCTCGGGTGAGATCTGGACGCCGCCGTTCGAGTTCGCGGCGCGGCGCGGCGAGAAGACGCAGGAGCTCTGCACGGTATACAACATGATTCGGCTCGCCGACGTGCTCTACCGCTGGACGGGCGAGACCCGCTTCCTCGATTACATCGAGCTCAACCTCGTCAACGGCATCCTCGCGCAGCAGCATCCCCGCACCGGCATGCCCGCCTACTTCCTGCCGCTCGAGGGCGGCGCGATAAAGAACTGGGGTACCCCGACCGAAGACTTCTGGTGCTGCCACGGCACCCTCGTGCAGGCGCACACGCGGCACGCGTCGCTCACGTTCTATCGCGAAGGTCCCGCCGTGGTCGTCGCGCAGTACGCGTCGGCACGCGCACGGCTCGATGACGGATCCATCGCGGTGGAGACCGTAGACAACTCGCAGGAGTTCGGCCCCGCCGCCAACGCGGGTGCCGCGGGCGACACGCGGCGCCCCCACGCGCTCCGCGTGCGGGTGACGATCGAATCTTCGAGTTCCGAGGTGCGCCTGCGGATCCCCTCCTGGGCGACGGGCGCGCCGCAGGTCACGACGACGGCCCCCACGCGGATCGATGGCGATTGGCTCGTCGTCGATCACCCGGGTGGGGTGAGCGTGGTCGAGGCCGCATTCCCCTTCGCGCTCCGCGCGCTCCCGATCCCGGACGACCCCACGACGATCGCCTTCGCGGAGGGGCCGACGGTGCTTGCCGGCATCGTCGATCACGAGATGGCCCTCGTCGGCGACCCGACCGATCCGGAATCGCTCCTCACCGCCGACAACGAACGGCAGTGGGGCCAGTGGCTGGTGCGCTACCGCACGGTCGGTCAGCGGCGGGCCATCCGCTTTGTGCCGCTGCACGAGATCACGGACGAACGCTTTAGCGTGTACTTCCCGGTGCACGCCTTCGCCGGGGGAGCCGCATGAGCCTCCGATAGGATCGACGCATGGGGAGTTCGCGATTTTCGTGTGTGCTGTGGGACGTCGACGGAACGATCGCGGATGCCTCCGCGGGAATCCTGCCCCGCATCGAGATCGTGCTCGGCGAGCTCGGCAGGCCGCCGATCCCCGCGGACCAGGTGAACCGGTGGATCGGCCCGCCCATGCTCGAGTCGTTTCAGCTTCTCGCGGGCCTCTCGGAGGATGACGCGACCGTCGCCGTCGCCCGCTATCGGCAGCTCGCAGGCCTGCAGGGCTACGCGAACTCGGTTCGTCTCTACGACGGCGTGGTCGACGTGATCCGCGATGTGCACGCGGCCGGCGTTCCGCAGACGACCGCGAGCACGAAGCCCGGCAACCAGATCGACGCGATCTTCGACCACTTCGGGCTGACCGATCTGTTCGTCTCGGTCCACGGCGCGAACCCCGCGCCGGGCGTGAACGACACCAAGGCCGACGTGCTCGGCCGGGCCCTCGATGACATGCGCTCGCGCGGCGTCGACATCTCGCGCCCCGTGCTCATCGGAGACCGCCATCACGACGTCGACGGCGCGGCCGACTTCGACGTGCCCGTCATCTTCGCCCGCTGGGGCTTCGGATCCGCGGAGGAGGAGGCGGGGGCGGTCCTCGCCGTCGACGCCCCGTCCGACCTGCGCGACGTGCTGCTGGGATAAGCGATGCCCGAGGTGTTGCTCCGGTGGGGCGTTCCGGCTCTGATCGTCTTCGGATCCGCGGCGGTGCTGATCCTCGCTCTCGTCCTGGGGATCCGCCTCGCCCGCCGCGGCAAGCGCGCCCGTGCGCGGGCGCAGCGGGCACTCGAGGACCTCGGCTCGCTGCTCGTGCGGCTCGACGACGCGACGGAAGAGCTGGAGCTCGAGATCGGTATGTCGAGCGCTCTCTACGACGGCCGCCCGCCGTCGTCGCTGCGCCGCGCGCGCCTCACGGCCCAGCACACGCGCGACGATACCTTCGCGGCGTACAGCGCCACCACCGCCGAGGGCACGCTTCCGGCGCACCAGATCGCGGAGTCGAAGCGGCTGACGGCGGCGGTTCAGAAGGCGCTCGACATCATCGACCGCGCGCACGCCGATAACGACGCCTGGCTGGCCGAGAACTCGAACGCGTCCGAGCAGGTCGACATCGCACGCCGCCGGCTCGAGGAGCTGGCCGCGCGCATGGGCGACCCCACGGCGCTCCGCGACGAGCTCGCCCGCATCGCCGACGAGAGCGAGTGGGAGGACGCGGCGACCGCCGACGAGGCGGCGCGCGAAGCCCTCGAGGAGGCCCGCGCCCACCTGGCCGCGGCCGAGGAGAAGGCGCAGGATCCGTCGACATCGGCCCGTGACGATCTTCGCGCCTGCGAGAAGGCGCTCGCCCGTGCCGAGCAGGCGTCGCAGCTTCTCGAGGAGACCCACCGCCTCGTACAGCACGCGGCGCTCGCGGTCGGCGACGAGCAGAAGGCCGCGGCGGCCGCGATCCGGGCAGCGGCCGGCACGCAGCTCACGATGGATCCGGAGCATGCCCCGAAGCTCGCCGAGGCGATCCGCGTCGCGTCGGCGGCGCTGGACTCGGCGATCCAGATCGCACCGCGCCGCCCCGTCGCCGCGAACGAACGGATCGCCCGCCTGCGGGACCGGCTCGACATCGCGCTCGCCGACGCCCGCACGCAGCAACAGCGCCTGCGCGGGGCGCGCAGTGCGCTTCCCGGATCCCTCGCTGCGGCGCGCAGCGCGCTCGCCCGCGCCGAGGCGGTCGTCACGGGTGCCGAGGTCGATGCGCGGGTGCGGCTGGACAGCGCGCGGCGCGAGATGGCGCTGGCGCGTCAGGCGCAGGACCCGATCGAGGCGCTCGACGCCTCACGCCGCGCGCGCCGCGACGCGGAGGACGCGACGATCCTCGCGAAGTACCGCAAGCGCCGCCGCTGAGCGCATCCGTCGAAGGAGCCCGCGGAGCGCACAGAAAGGCCCCGCATCTCGAGGAGATGCGGGGCCCGGGTCTGAAAGTCTCAGATAGCGACGATGTTCTCGGCCTGGAGGCCCTTGTCGCCCTGCGTCACGTCGAACTCCACGCGCTGGTTCTCTTCCAGCGAGCGGTAGCCATCCATCTTGATTGCACTGAAGTGCGCGAAGACGTCCTGGCCGCCCTCGTCCGGGGAGATGAAGCCGAAGCCCTTCTCCGCGTTGAACCACTTCACGGTGCCCTGCGTGCTCATGTACTGCCGTTCTATTCTGCGAACGCCGACGCAATCTCGCGCCGACGTTGCCAACGCTAGCTCACGGACCATGCTTTGCAACAGGGTTTGGGGAAAGATTCCTCGTCAAAAAAAGAAACAGCCCTCACCGTTGGGGGGAAACAGTGAGGGCCGGACGACCGAGAGAGGACGTCTCACTCCAGGATACATGGATGAATCCTCGCGATACCAGACACGCCCAATGTCGTGATTACCGGGTGTCCGGGGGCGGGGCGGTCGGCGGTCACGCGGATCGAGAGGCCGCCGACCGACGGCGCTCAGTGCGTGAGGAACAGCTCCTGATACCTGGCCACGGCGGCGGCGGTCGCCTCCCGCTCGGCCGGCGTCGGCGCGGCGGGGTCGGCCGCGATCGGGAGCGAGCCGAGTTTCATGAGGCTCGCCATGAGGAGCAGCCGCGCCTTGATCGCGGTGAGATTTGAGCCGGCGACGGCAAACGGTGAGGGGTCGGCGAAGCCCTCCGGAGTGCCGCGACCGACCCGCACGACGGGGATGCCGCTGAACACCGCACGCTGCAACAGAGCCTCCGAGGCACGCGAGGGGAACCGCCCGTAGGGCACGAGCCCCTCCGTCACGATCCCGGACAGGCGCCCGAGGCCGAGCTTGTGGTCCACGACCGCTTGGAGAACCGGGAGGTCGTCGGGCCCGAGACCGTGCTCCTCGTCGAAGTACCCGCCCTCCTTGACGATCGACACAGAGGGGATCGCGTCGACCGTCAGCCGTCCTTCCCCGTCCTTGATCCGCACGGGGACTCTGACCAGCGCACCGTCGACGAGCGTCACGGCGTCGACGGTGTCCGGCAGACGTGTCAGGTTCACCTCCGAGCGGAAGGTGTGCTTGTACGCCGGCAGGTACATGAGCGAGATGGCCCCGGTGTGACTCGTCTGCCCCAGGATGCCGCCGTGACCGCCGGTGGCGCGGTAGTTGCCCGGCCTGGCATCCGACTTGTAGACCTCCCGTGCCGCGAAGTACTGCTGCTCCTCGACCACCACCGCACCCAGCCTGTTGCGACCCTCATCATCCTTCCACCGGCCGGATTCGATGAGCGCGACGGAGTCGACGATGTTCTTCGGGCCGTCGTTGCTGATCATGCCCTGCGGGCGCTGCGCGGCGTTGCCGCAGATCGGCAGCGTCGTGTCGATGAGCAGACTCAGCCAGTACGCCGTCTCCTCGACCTGGGGGCTGCCCTGCGTCCAGATGAGGCCGTCGTACCGGCCGCTCGACGCGATGGCCTGCGTGTCGTTGGTGATCTTCGCCAGCGCGGGCCTGGCAGGGGCACTGGCGAGGGCCACCGGCTTGTAACCGTTGAAGTCGACACCGCGCGTCTCCGGGGCGATGTCGCCCTCGCCGACGTCGGTGCGCATCTCGGCGGCGAGACCCAGACGGTATCCGGCCGGCGGCGCGACGCGGTAGAAGTCGACGACGGCGCGCGAGGAGAGCGCGCTCGCGGTGCCGTCGTGCTCGATGCCCAGCCGGTCGATCTCCTCGAAGCTGCGCGATCCGTCGGGGAAAAAGCCCTGCCGTGCCTGCACCTCCGTGCCGTTCGGCACGGCCATCTCGTCCTCCCAGGGGCTGCCGTCCGCCTGCACTGCCATGTAGGGGAGCGGGTAGAGGCCGTCGTCCGGGCGGAGCTCCACCTCGTAGACGGGCGTGTCGGATTCCGCGACGGCCTCGGCGCGGAAGACGCCGTCGGTGCCGATGTAGCCGTCCGGCGGGCCGTACAGGTGCGCGGCCTCGTGTTCGAGCGGATGCGCCGAGAACTGCTCCACGTAGACCGTCGCCGGAGCGGCGAGGCGCTGAGCGCGGAGCGCGTCGAAGCGTAGCGGGTCGCCGCTGGCATCCGTGCGCTCCGCAAGTCCGTGCTTGCGCCGCGCCTTGTTGGATGTAACGAGCGGAGGTGTGTTCTGGATCGTTGCGGTCGGACCGCTCAGATGGGCGATGCGGACCTTGGGGCGAGGGGCGTCGGTCATGGCGTGGATGCTTTCTCCTGGGGGCGGGGGGATGCGGGGGGCTCGTCGTAGACCGCGGGCCGCCGCCGGGGGAAGGCGAGCAGCAGCCCGCTGGTGAGACCGACGGCGGCGGCGACACCGCCCACGGCGAGGAACGCCGTGCCGAGGGACGCGACGGCGGAGACGGCTCCGAAGGTGGCAGGGCTGGCGAGCAGCGCGGCCTGATTGCCCATCGATCGCAGTCCGGATGCGATGCCGAGTCGCTCGACGGGAACCTCGTCGGAGAGCATCGACAAGGTCAGGGGCTGGGCGAACCCGACGGCGAACCCGCTGCACGCGCTGACGACGAGTAGAAAGGCCATGTTCCCTGGCGCGATCACGACGAGGGTGACGCTGGTCGCGGCCGTCACGAGCACGAGGCCGACCATGAGCGCCTGCCCCAGCCGGCGCAGCAGCACGGCGAAGAACGGTCGCGCCGCGAACCCGGCAAGCGCACCCGTGCTGAGCACGATGCCAATCTGCCACTGCTCGAGCCCGGCTCCCGAGAGCAGCACCGGCTGCCACGCGGTGCGGATGTCGTGGATCACGAGCGCGGTGAAGCTGGCGAGCACGGCGACGAGCACCGTGCGGTTGCGGAGCATCCGGACGGCCTCGCGGTAGGCGCCGAGCAGAGGTGCCGCCGTTCCTGTCTTCGTCACGGACGCCGGGGGTGCGAGGGTCAGTGCCACGATCGTGAGAGCCGTTGCAAGAGCGACATAGGCGGCGAAGGCGAGCGTATGGCCGCCGAGGGTCTGCAGCCCGCCTCCCAGCGCGGGGCCGACGCTCTGGCCGAAGGCCACGAACAAGGAGAAGGTGGCGATCCGCTTGGTCCTGGATTCCCGGTCCTCGACGTCGTCGCGCGGCATCGTGGCGAAGGTCTGGAGGCTCACCCAGCAGGCAAGCGTTCCGAAGCCCAGCACCACCTGGCTGGCGATGACCGCCGCGAGCGTCGGGATGAATAGGAGCGCGCTGCCGACGATCATGAGCGCACCGCCGACCCGCAGGAGCCGGCGGCTTCCCCAGCGGTCCGTGATCGCGCCGATGAGGACGGCGAGGATGGTGGGGAAGATCGAGTAGGAGGCCAGCGCGATGCTCACCTCGGTCTCGGTTCCGCCGAGTTCGATCACGTGCGTCCCGATGAGGGGGCGGAGCATGGAGTGCGCGGTCCAGTACAGGATCCCGAGGACGGCGAAGGTCGCCGTCCCCGGGGCTCGCCTGGTCCGTGCGGTGCAGGCGGTCACGCCGCGATCGCCTCAGCCCGCGCGTCCCAGATCGCCGCGAGCCGGTCGCCGGTGATGACGGCGCCGAAGGTGCTCTGCACGTTCTGGACGGTCCCCGCGTGCAGCTCGGGAGCGTAGGCCGCGCAGCAGTCCTCCACGAGGGAGACGTTGTAGTCGAGGAACAAGCCGTCGCGCAGCGTCGACTCCACGCAGACGTTGGTGGCCACCCCGGTGAACAGGAGGGATTCGATCCCCGCGGTGCGCAGCACGATGTCGAGGTCGGTGCCGGCGAACGCGGAGTACCTGTGCTTGACGACGACGTTCTCACCTGGCAGGGGGGCGACGACGTAGAAGTCGGCACCCCAGGTGCCGGTCGCGCAGTTCGGCTGGTAAGGGTGGGTGTCGACGTCTCCTGCGCGGGTGTTCCACACCGGGGAGTCGACGGTGAGGTCATGCGTGGTCTGGATGAACACGACCTTCATGCCCTCCTCCCGCGCGCGCGCGATCAGGGACTGCAGACGGGGCGCCATCTCGACCGCGGCCGAGACGTCGTGTCCCTTCTGTGCCGAGACCCCCTCCGGATGACAGAAGTCGTTCTGGACGTCGACCACGATCAGCGCAGTCTTCTCGGGCAGGAAGCGGGCATTGGAATAGGACGGCATGATTTCTCTCTCCTTCGTGATGGGATGCTGTGCGGTCAGCAGGCGACGAACTGATCCGTCGCGACGGTCTCGAAGGACTGTGGGGTGGCGGAGTCGTCGAGGATCTGGCCGTTGCGGGCGACCTCGAGATTCGTGTCGATCGCGTCCTCCGCGAGGCAGGCGCCCTCCCAGAGGGAATCCGCATAGGCGCGCTCGAGGGTCTGGGTGAGCGCGTCCGGCTCCATGGTCGGGAACTCGGCGGCGGCGAGCTCTGCCGCGTAGTCGGGGTCGGATTCGATCAGCTCCTGCCCCTTGGCGAGGGCGTCGACGAAGCTCTGCACGAGCTCGGGGTCGTCCTCGGCAGTCTCCCGCGGGATCACGATGGACGAGTACGCGTATGGGCCGAGCAGCTCAAGGGGGTTGAGGAACGGCTCCCCCCAGAGCCCCTGCTGGATGCCGAGACCGAGCTGCGGCTCCGCGACGACCGCGATGTCCGCGGCGTCCTGCTGGATCGTGGAGGGGATCGCGGAGGAGTCCTCGACCTCGACGAGGTCGACGTCCTCGTCCGGGTCCAGCCCCTCCAGGATGAGGATGTGCCGGAGGATCGCGTTGGGTGTGCCGCCGTAGCGTCCTCCGACGATCGTCTTGCCTCGGAAGTACTCGCCGAGGTCCTCGTCGGGGGCCGGTTCCTCGCCGAGGGGAGCGACGAAGTAGACGTTGCCGCGGTTGACGACGTTCGCGACGGCAATGAGGTCGGCGCCCTTCACGTTGGCGACGGCGCCGGACTCTGCTCCGCCGATGAAGCCGAACACCTCTCCGGCGAGCGTCGCGTTGACGTGCCCGCCGCCGGTGAGAGTGGTGACCTCCACGTTCAGGCTGGCGTCCTCGAAGAAGCCGGAGTCCTGCGCCGCGTACAGCGGCAGGTAGCCGACGCCGTGCACGGGCTCGGCGATCGTGAGCGTCGTGACACCGTCGGCGTCCTCGGTCGCGCCCGACTCCGAGGGGGAGCAGCCGGCGAGGGCGAGTGCTGTCGCGCCGGCGGCGAGGAGGGCGAGGACTCTGGTGGTGCGGGGGTGGTTCACGTATGGTCCTTTCGAGGGTGGTACGGGACTTTCAGAGGACAGTGCAGAAGGTGCGACGGTGATCAGGAGGCGTGCGACAGGCCCTTCAACAGGCGCTTCTCCAGCCAGGCGACGACGAGGTAGAGCACGGCGGAGAGCAGTGCGAGGGTGAAGACGCCGACCCAGATGAGGGCGATGTCGTAGGTGGAACCCGCGTACTGGATCATCCGGCCGAGTCCCTCGCGGGAGCCGATGTACTCCCCGACGACCGCGCCGGACAGGGCGAGCCCGATCGCGACGCGCAGGCTCGAGGCGACCCAGGGCAGCACGGAGGGGACGACGACCTTGACGAAGACCTGCCAGCGGGAAGCGCCGAGGGAGTACATGAGGGTGGTGAGGTCCTTGTCGACCGCGCGGACGGCGGCGTAGGTATTGAGGACCTGGATGACGATGACGAGGGCCGTTGCCATCGCGATCTTCGAGGAGATCCCGATGCCGAGCACGAGCACGACGATCGGGGCGAGGGCGAGCTTGGGCATCGCCTCGAAGGCGATCACGAGCGGCTCGGCGACGAGGGCGTATCGTCTCGACCACCAGAAGGACAGTCCGATGGCCACGCCGCCAACGACGCCGACGACGAAGCCCGCGAGCGTCGAGGTGAACGTGAAGCGGGCGTCCGCGAAGATCTCGCCGTTTTCGAAGGTGATGAGGGCGGTGTCCCAGATGCGGCTCGGGCTGCTCCAGAAGAACGCGTCGATGATGCCGGTGCGGGTGCCGATCTCCCAGACGGCGAAGATCGCGACGACGACGCCGACGCGCAGGAGGTTCACGCTCCAGCCCGAAGGTTCCTTCGTCGTTCGGCGTCGGCGGGGGATCGGCGACATGCGGACGCGCAGTTCGCCGAGGCGGGCGAGCGCGCCGACGGGCGTGTCGATCTTCGTGCTCGTTGGCGGGGTGTCGATGGCGACCATCAGTGATCCTCCTCTGCGACGCCGTCGCGGTGCGCGGCGTTGAGATACTCACGGGCTTCGGCCTTGAGCCGGATGAACTCGTCGCTGGTGACGATCGAGGGCTTGCGGGGACGGTCGAGGGTGACGTCGATCTCGGCGACGATGCGACCGGGACGCGCCGACATGACGAAAGCCCGGTCCGACAGGTAGATGGCCTCGTCGATGTCGTGCGTGACGAACAGCACGGTCTTGCGGAAGTCGTCCCAGAGGTCGAGAAGCCACTCCTGCATCCGCTCCCGCGTCTGGGCGTCGAGGGCGCCGAACGGCTCGTCCAGCAGGATGATGTCCCGGTTGAACAGGATCGTGCGCAGGAGGGCCGCGCGCTGCTTCATGCCGCCGGAGAGCTGGCTGGGGTAACGATCGATGAAGTCTCCGAGGCCGTAGGTCTTCAGCAGGGGGCGCGCGATGGCCTGCGCCTCGCGCTTGCGGACCCCGCTGATCTCAAGCCCGAGGACGACGTTCTCCAGGATCGTCCGCCAAGGCAGCAGCAGGTCCTTCTGGAGCATGTAGCCGACGAGTCCCTGCTGTCCCGACCTGTCGACGCCGTCGATGATGATGCGTCCGTCGCTGGGTTCGTCGAGGCCGCCGATGAGGTTGAAGAGCGTGCTCTTGCCGCATCCGCTCGGGCCGATCAGCGTGATGAACTCGCCGGCTCTCACCTCGAGGTTCGCGCCGACGAGTGCGTCGACGGTGCCGCCGCCGGGTTTCGGGAACCGGCGGGAGACGTTTTCGACCACCAGTTGCGCACCGGTGGACAGCGAATCCGAGCCGGCGACGTCCCGGGTCAGTGACGTGGTCATTGTGCCTCCGTGGGGGAATCCATAATCTATAGATCTTTTTAGGCGAGTCATGTTTCCTACCGCCTCTAGCTGCGTTACCGTCGCATTACAGTTGTTTCGGTCGGCATGCGCAGACCGCGCAGACAGAGGAGGGCGTATGTCGACGCAGGGAGCGCGACCGGTACAGACAACGCACGAATGGGTACGCGACGGCATCCGCCGCGCGATCGTCGACGGGACGTACTCGCCGGGGGCGCCGCTGAAGCAGACCGAACTCGCGGCCACCTTCGGCACCAGCGTGACCCCGATCCGAGAGGCCATGCGCGATCTCGTGGCGGAAGGCCTCGTGCAGTTCGATCCTCAGCGGATCGCGCGCGTGCGCAGCATCGACGTCGACGAGGCGGTGGAGATCTATGAGATGCGGCTGCTGCTCGAGCCGCTCGCCGTCAGCAGGGCGACCGCGCACGCGACAGCGGCGGACATCGAGCGCTTCCGGGAGCTCGCCGTTGCCGCGGACGCCGCGGACGACGATGCCGCGTGGCTCGCCGCCAACCGCGCGCTGCACCTCGAGATCATCGAGACGTCGCGCTCGCCGCAGCTGGCGGGAGTCCTCGGGAACCTGCGCCGGATCTCGGGGTTCTATCTGGGCGCCGTGATCCGCACGACTCCCCTCGTGCGAGCGAAGAGCTCCCAGCAGCACAGCGCGCTCATCGACGCGATCGAGGCGGCCGACGGCTCCCGTGCGGCCGCGATCATGCGCGATCACATCTCGGTGTCGCATCCGCAGGCACCCGAAGGGGATGTCACGGCGGCATACCGGGAGCGCCTCCAGGGTGCGATGTCGTCGGGCGATCCCGGTCTCGGCGGGATGTCCTGACCCGACGTCGCCATCATTCCGGCCCATCCGACGGTCAACGGCGTGAGCATAACCGTTGCAGAGGAGGCCCAGAGCCTCGCATCTCTCCACCGCTCGCCAGAGATCCTCCGGGTCGAAGCACGCGCGTCCTCAGACGAGGAAAGCGATGTTGTAACCCGAGACCTGTATCTTCAGGCCCGGGTTACAACATCGCTCATTGAGTGCGCAAGGGGGGACTTGAACCCCCACGTCCGTAAGGACACTGGCACCTGAAGCCAGCGCGTCTACCGATTCCGCCACTTGCGCGTATGAAGTTTTGCCGGGTGAAACCCAACCTCGTCAGCATAGCATGGCGCCGACGGCGACCGCGAAATCGTGTCGCCCGCGCGTGGTTCCTGTGGAATCATCCTGAGGTTGGATTCGGGATGTCAGGCCTCCCAAGTACCATGACGCTATCCGCCCGTCCGACCCCGAGGAGCACTGTGGGACTGCTTGACAGCTTCGAAAGGGGTCTCGAGCGCGCCGTGAACGGCGCTTTCGCGAAGACCTTCCGTAGCGGAGTCCAGCCCGTCGAGATCGTTGCGGCACTGCGTCGCGAGATGGACACGATGGCGCAGGTCATCGGCCGCGACCGTATTCTGGCGCCGAATTCGTACGAGGTGCTGTTGAGCCGCGCCGACGCCGAGCGGCTCGCCCAGCTGGGCGGTTCGCTCCGCCAGGAGCTGCACGCGAAGGCTCAGGAACACGGTGCGTCACAGGGCTACACGTTCTCGGGCCCGCTGACGATCTCGCTGCGTACATCCGAAAATGTATCCGCGGGTACGCTCCGGGTGTCGTCGGCCGCGGTGGAGGGCGACGTCGTCTGGCAGGCTGCGCTCGACATCAACGGTCGCCGCTACCCGGTGACTCGCGCCCGCACCGTGATCGGCCGAGGCTCGGACGCGGACATCCCGCTCGCAGATGCGGGCACGAGCCGCCGCCACGTCGAGGTGCTGTGGGACGGCCAGCGCGGCATGGTCCACGATCTCGGGTCCACGAACGGCTCGCGCCTGGACGGCCAGCTGGTCTCGCAGGCATTGCTGGCCGACGGTCAGACGATCACGATCGGCCGGACGAACATCGTGTTCCGCGTGCTCGCGTCGCAGGCGGGCCGACAGGTGCTCGCGGGCCAGCAGAACGCGACACAGATTATTGATGCTTTCCAGAGGGGGCAGCGTTGAGCGAACTCACTCTGTTTGTTCTGCAGTACGGCTTCTTGCTGTTGCTGTGGGTCTTCGTCTTCGTGTTGATCTTCGCGCTTCGCGCCGATGTCTTCGGGGGCCGGGTACGCAAGCTCGAGCAGCCGTCGCAGCTCCCTCCCGCGCCGGCACCGCGCTCGGTCGCGGTCGACACGCCCCCGCCGCCGGCTGCGGCGGAGCAGGCGACGGCCGCGTCGGCGAACCGCATCGTGATCACCGCCGGGCCGCGCGCGGGCCTCGAGATCCCGCTTGGATCCGAGCCGCTCACGATCGGCCGCTCGGCCGAGTCCGGCCTCGTGATCCGCGATGACTACACCTCGAGCCACCATGCCCGGCTCGTGCGGTATGCGGATCAGTGGATGATCCAGGATCTCGATTCCACGAACGGCACCTTCCACAACGGCGGGAAGGTCGCCCCGAACTCTCCCGTCGCGGTGCGCATCGGCGCCCCGATCACGGTCGGCCAGACGACCTTCGAGTTGCGAGGATAGCTCCCGGGATGGTGTTCCAGGGCTCCAGCGCCGCGATCAGCCATACCGGTCGCGTGCGCTCCAACAATCAGGACTCGGGCTATTCCGGCTCGAACCTGTTCGTCGTCGCGGACGGCATGGGCGGTCACGCCGGCGGCGATGTCGCCTCGGCGATCGCGATCGATCGGATCCAGCACCTCGATCATCACTTCGAGTCGACGGCGGAGGCCGAGGCGGCGCTCCGCACGACGATCACGTCGACGGCGCAGGACCTGATCGAGGCGGCGCAGGAACGCCCACAGCTCGCGGGCCTCGGCACGACGGTCAGCGCCATCGTCATGGTCGACGAGTACGCCGTGATCGGCCACATCGGCGATAGCCGCATCTATCTGTTCCGCGACGATGCCCTGACGCAGATCACGACCGACCACACATTCGTGCAGCGTCTCGTCGAGACGGGACGCATCACGCCCGAGGAGGCGCGGTACCACCCGCGCCGTTCCGTGCTCATGCGCGTGCTCGGCGACATGGACGCGAACCCCGAGGTCGACACCTTCATCATGCCGACCCGGCCCGGCGACCGCTGGCTGCTGTGCTCCGACGGACTGTCGGGCGTCGTCGACGAGTCGCACATCGCGAAGCTGTTCGGCCGGCACATGCCTCCGGCACGCACGGCCGACGCCCTGCTGAAGCAGGCGCTCGACGGCGGCGCGCCGGACAACGTGACGGTCGTCATCGTCGACGTGGGCGGGCAGCACCCGCTCTACACGGGCACCCCGACGATCGTCGGGTCGGCATCGAACCCGAACGGCGTCGTGATCCCGGCATCGAGGTCGCTCCTGCCCGCCGGCTGGCTGCACCCGCAGCGTGCCGCGGCGAACGAACCGAGCCACTTCGAGCCCGACACCGAGTACCTCGAAGAGCTGATCGAGGAGGACAAGCGCCGCGCTCGCCGCCGTCGCATCGTCGGCGTCGGCGCGCTCACGTTCCTCATCGCGGCGATCGTCGCGGCCGGCTGGATCTTCTATGACTGGACGCAGACTCGGTATTACGTCGGCACCGACGAGGACAGCATCGTGATCTATCAGGGGATCCAGCAGTCGATCGGCCCGATCTCGTTCTCGACCGTCTACGAAGACACGCTCATCCCGCTCGAGGATGTCCCCGCCGCCTGGCTGTCGCAGGCGCAGGAGACGATTCCGGCCGGGTCCCTCAAGCACGCGCAGCAGATCGTCGAGAATCTGCGCGCTCTCGTGCCCGACGACGGAGGTGACAAGTGACGGATGTTCAGGCCCCCGACCGGGGCGTGAAGCGTGCACTCCGGCGCATGCGCAAGCCGCAGCGGCTCCGCAATCGCGAGCTCGTGCTGCTGATCTTCTCGATCGCGCTGACCCTCGGCGCGTTCGTGCTCGTGCAGTTCGGTGCGCTCGGCGAGCTCGACACGAAGGTGCTGGGTGTCGTCGGTGTGATGTGTGTCCTCGCGATCGCGCTGCACATCGCGCTGCGCATCCGCGCATCACAGGCGGATCCCTTCCTCGTGCCCGTCGCCCTGTTGCTGACGGGGCTCGGAACGGCGATGATCTACCGCCTCGATCTTGCCTACGTCACGCACTGGAACATGGACTCGTCGAGCGCGGGCGAGCACCAGATGATGTACGCGATGCTGTCGATCGCGCTCTGCATCGTGCTCGTGTGGACGCTCGCGAACTATCGCGTGCTGTTCCGCTACACCTATATCTTCGGCCTGCTCGGCATCGTGCTGCTGGCGCTGCCCTTCATCCCGTTCCTCAACGGCGGCGGCAACGCGGTCGTGTGGATCAGCATCTTCGGCTTCAACTTCCAGCCCGGCGAGATCGCGAAGATCTGCCTCGCCGTCTTCTTCGCCGGCTACCTCGTGCGCACGCGCGAGTCGCTGACCTCGACGGGCAAGCGGATCCTCGGATTCACGTTCCCGCGCGCGCGCGAGTTCGGGCCGCTACTGGTGATCTGGCTGATCTCGATGGCGATCATCGTCCTTCAGCGCGACCTCGGCACCGGAATCCTGATCTTCGGCATGTTCGTCGCGATGCTCTACGTGGCGACGGGCAAGACCGGTTGGGTGCTCATCGGCGTCGTGCTCGCGGGAGCCGGGGCCGTCGCGGCGACCTTCGTCATGCCCTATGTCCACGGCCGCTTCGAGCAGTGGCTCCACGCCCTCGACGACGACCTCTACAACGCGCCGGCCAACAGCAGCTTCCAGCTCGTGAACGGCCTGTTCGGCATGGCGCACGGCGGCATGTTCGGCACGGGCCTCGGCCAGGGCCGCCCCGACATCACGCCGGTCGCGGGCAGCGATTACATCATCCCGAGCCTCGGCGAAGAGCTGGGCCTCGTGGGCGTCTTCGCGATCCTCGCGCTCTACCTCATCTTCGCCAGCCGCGGCGCGCACGTGGGTGTGGCGGGTCAGGACGACTTCGGCAAGCTGCTCTCGGTGGGGCTGAGCTTCACGATCGCGCTGCAGGTATTCATCATGGTCGGCGGCGTGACGCGCGTCATCCCGCTGACAGGTCTGACGACGCCGTTCCTCGCGGCCGGCGGTTCCTCTCTTCTCGCGAACTGGCTGATCGTCGCACTGCTGCTGCGCGTGAGCGACGCCGTTCGCCGGCAACCCCGGGCGGTGATCGGCTGATGACCAAGGAGATTCGACGCCTCAGCATCATCGTGGTGTGCATGTTCCTGGCGCTGTTCGTCTCGACGAGCGTCATCCAGGTCGTGCAGGCTCAGTCGCTGTCGGCCGACGAGCGCAACAAGCGCACGCTCTACGACTCGTACGACGTGCGCCGCGGGCCGATCATCGCGGGCGGCGAGCAGATCGCGCGCTCGACATCGACGAGCGACTCCTACCGCTTCCAGCGCGTCTACGACGACTCCGAGATCTGGGCCGGCATCACCGGCTGGTTCAACCCCGCGCTGAACTCGGCTACGGGTATCGAGCAGTCGATGACGCAGGAGCTCTCGGGGCTCGCGAACTCGGGCTTCCTCGCACGTCTCAACCAGATCGTCACGGGCCAGGAGGCCCGCGGATCCTCGATCGAGCTGACGCTGGATCCGGACGTGCAGCGCGCCGCGTACAACGCGCTGATCGAGCAGGGTTACAAGGGCGCCGTAGTGGTGAGCGACCCGAAGACGGGCAAGCTGCTCGCCCTCGTCTCGACGCCCGGCTTCGACGCGAACGCGGTCGCCTCCCACGACGGCACCGCGGCGAACGCGGCCGCCAACGACTACGCGAGCGCCGAGGGCGATCCGCTACGCAACAAGGCGATCGACCAGCTGTACCAGCCGGGTTCCACGTTCAAGTTGGTCGTCGCAGCCGCGGCGCTGGCGTCGGGAGACTTCACGATGGACAGCACGTTCGAGAACACGGCGACGTATACGCCGAAGGGCACGACGCGCGAGATCGGCAACGCGCCGTTCGGCACCTGCGGCGGCAGTTCGTCGAAGACCGTGACGCTGGCGGACGCGATCAAGTACAGCTGCAACGTGCCGATGGCCCAGCTCGCGATCAAGCTCGGCGACGACGCGATCCGCGAGCAGGCCGAGAAGTTCGGCTTCAACTCCGCGTTCGACCTGCCGCTGCCAACGGTCGCGTCCACGATCGGCACCGGCCTCGACGCCGGTGAGACGGCCCGTCTCGGTTTCGGTCAGAACAAGATCACCGCGACGCCGCTGCAGGTGAACATGTACACCTCGGCGATCGCCAACGGCGGGGTCGAGATGAACCCGCTGATCGTCGACCAGGTCGTCGGCGACGACCTCTCGGTGCAGAAGAAGTACGAGCCGAGCGAGTACGGCACGCCGATCGACGCCGACATCGCCAAAGACGTTACCGAGATGATGGTGTCTTCCGTAGAGTCCGGCGCGGCGACAAATGCAAGAATAGAAGGCGTTGACGTTGCTGGTAAGACGGGCACCGCGGAGAACGGCGATAACGACCCATACACACTCTGGTTCACCGGTTTCGCCCCCGCGGACGATCCTGACGTCGCGGTCACTGTGATGGTGGCCGATGGCGGCGGGCAGGGTCAATCAGGAGATGGAAATTCGATCGCGGCTCCCATCGCGAAGAAGGTCATGGAGGCGGTGCTCGCACAATGAGGCCAACCCAGGGTGTGACGTTCGGCGGACGCTACGAGCTGAGCTCGCGCATCGCGATCGGCGGAATGGGCGAGGTGTGGGAGGCCACTGACCACGTCATCGGCCGCACCGTCGCGATCAAGATCCTCAAAGACGAATACATGGGGGATCCGGGCTTCCTCGAGCGCTTCCGCGCCGAGGCCCGCCATGCCGCGCTCGTCAACCACGAGGGCATCGCGAGTGTCTTCGATTACGGCGAGGAGAACGGATCCGCGTACCTCGTCATGGAGCTCGTGCCCGGCGAGGCGCTGTCGACGCGCCTTGAGCGCGACCACGCGCTGCCGGCCGATACGGTTCTCGACTACATCTCGCAGACCGCGTCGGCGCTGCAGGCCGCGCACGCGGCCGGCCTCGTGCACCGCGACATCAAGCCCGGAAACCTGCTGATCACCCCCGACGGCCGCGTGAAGATCACTGACTTCGGCATCGCCCGTATCGCCGACCAGGTGCCGCTGACGGCGACAGGCCAGGTCATGGGCACCGTGCAGTACCTGTCGCCCGAGCAGGCGTCGGGCCACCCGGCGAGCCCGGCGACCGACATCTACTCGCTCGGCATCGTCGCGTACGAATGCCTCGCGGGTCGCCGCCCGTTCACGGGCGAGTCGCAGGTCGCGATCGCGATGGCGCAGATCAACGACGCGCCGCCGCCGTTGTCCGAGCGCCTGCCCGCACCGGTGCGCCAGCTCGTGCTGTCGATGATCGCGAAGAAGCCCGACGAACGCCCCGCCTCGGCGGCCGCCGTCTCGCGCGCCTGCAACGCCCTGCGCCGCGGCGACATCAACGCCGCCATCGCGGCCGCGCCCATGCTGGCGAACGCGAGCAGCCCCGTGGCCGACGAGGTCACCCAGCTGCTCGGCGCCGCCGGAGGCGCAACGCAGATGATGCCGACGACCTCGCCGCTGCCGATGAGCGAGCAGAAACCGAAGCCGAAGAAGAAGCGCAGCCCCTGGACCGGCCCGCTGATCGCGCTCATCGTGCTGCTCGTCGTCGTCATCGCGGGCGCCGTGTACGGCGTGATCTCGGGCCAGTTCGGCGGCAACGACCAGAAGGAAGAGGAGCCGAAGCCGGCCGCGACCCAGACGGAAGAGCCGTCGATCGAGCCGACGCCCACGTCGGTGCTCGTCGATGTCCAGACCCTCGACCTCGTGGGACACACCTGCGACGAGGTCGACCAGATTCTGCGCGACAAGGGTGCCCAGATCGCGGTGAACTGCACGACGGGTGAGGCCGCATCGAAGGCCGAGGACGTCGACAAGATCTACAAGCTCGAGCCGCGCGGTTTCGTCGAGCCCGGCACGGTCGTCGCCGCCTCGACCTACGGTCCGCTCATCGAGATCCCGGCACCCACGACACCGCCGCAGTTCGACACCGACGAGCTCGTGCGCGGCTCCACCGTGCAGCTGAGCTGGAACGCCGATTTCGTGTGCCCGACCGGCACGGGCGAGCTGGCCGGCTTCCGCGTCACCCTCACGGGCGCCACGCACACGGGCGACGATGCCGGCTCCACCGAGCGGGTGTTCGGCCCCGACGGCTACGTGACCCAGGTGGTCATCGACGAGGACGCCCCCGTGGTCGGCGCGTCGTACACGGCCATCTGCCGCAACGGCGACACCGAACGCGACTCGGTCGCACCGGCCGTGATGGAGCCGAAGCCGACGACCGCCGCGCCGGATCCGTCGGATGAACCGACCGACACCCCGAGCGCACCCGCGGACGGCGCCGACGCGTCGTCGAACGGCGGTGCCGGCAACGCGAACGCGGGCAACGGAAACGGCCAGCCCGGCGGCGCGAACGACAGCGACCAGCCCTAACGGGTCCGGTGAGCGTCCCGGACTCGTCGGGCGCTTCCGGTAGCATGATCGATCCCGGGGGAAGAGGCTAGAACGTGACAGACGAGCCGACGCAGGCGCTGCATACGCCGCAGGAGCGGATCCTTTCGGGCCGCTATCGCGTCGATTCGTTGATCGGCCGCGGTGGCATGGCGACCGTGCACCGCGGCTACGATCTCACGCTCGGCCGCACCGTCGCGATCAAGATCCTGGACCGCGAGCTCGCGCGCGACAACACCTTCCGCACCCGATTCCGGCTCGAGGCGCAGGCGGCGAGCCGCATGGCGCACGCCTCGATCGTGCGCGTCTACGACGCGGGCGAGGATCTCGAGGACGACCCGGCCGGCGGCATCACGCACACGCCGTTCATCGTCATGGAGCTCGTGCGCGGGCGCCTGCTGAGCGAGATCGCCAGCGAGGCGCCGCTCTCCGCCGATGATGCGGCGCACTACGTTGACGGGATCCTCGAGGCGCTCGAGTACTCGCACCGCGCCGGTGTCGTGCACCGCGATATCAAGCCGGGCAACGTCATGGTCACCGATGACGGCCAGGTCAAGGTCATGGACTTCGGCATCGCCCGCGCGGTGAGCGACACCTCCGCGACGGTCGCCGAGACGACGACGATTCTCGGCACGGCCGCCTACTTCTCGCCCGAGCAGGCGCAGGGCGAGCCCGTGGATGCGCGTGCCGACCTCTACTCGACCGGCGTGGTGCTCTACGAACTGCTCACGGGGCGGCCGCCGTTCGTCGGCGGATCCCCGGTATCCGTCGCGTATCAGCACGTGCGCGAGGCGCCCGTGCCTCCGACGAAACGCTATCCCGAGGCGCCCGCGCAGCTCGATCCGATCGTGATGCGCGCGCTGGCGAAGGATCCGGCCCAGCGCTACCCCGATGCCGCGACCTTCCGCGAGGCGCTCGACGCGGCGCTCGACGGCAAGACGCTCTCGCGTCGTCAGATGACCCACCTGACCGATGAGCTCTACAGCGAACAGCACCGCGCGCAGCAGGAGATCGAGCACACCTTCGCCGAGCTCTCGAACGACAACGGCGTCGCGCGCACCCAGTCGGGCCCGCCGACGGCCTGGGTGTGGGCCGCGATCGCGCTCATCGTCGCCCTGGTCGCCGCGGTCGCCTTCTGGGTCATCGAGTCGGATCCGCTCGACCTGCGGGCGGCAGACACCGTCGACGTCGTCGACGTGACCGGGTGGACGGCGTCGGCCGCGGAGAAGGAGCTGACCGCCGACGGCCTCGAGGTGAAGGTGTCGACCCAGCCGAGCGACACCCTGCCCGAGGGCACCGTCATCGAGACGCGTCCGGCGCCCGGCACCTCGCTCGAGCTCGGAACGCACGTCGACATCCTCGTGTCGGACGGCCCACTCATGGCGAAGGTGCCGGCACTCATCGGCGGCACCGAAGAGAGCGCTCGCAAGGCCCTCGACGGACACGCCGGCCTGGAGCTCGGGCGGATCATGCCCGTGAACGATCCGGAGGCCGCCGCAGGAACGGTGCTCGCGGCTGAGGTCGAGGGCGACGAGGTCGCCGAGGGCGATGAGGTGCTTGAGGGGTCGCGCGTCGATCTGACGATCGCGACGGGTCGCGTGACGATCAACGACCTGACCGACATGCCCTACGAGTTCGCGAAGAGCTCGTTCGAGGATCTGGGCCTGAAGGTCGAGCAGACGATCGATGACGCGTGCGAGGCCGGCGATCCGCTGCTCGTCGAAACGCAGAACCCGGCCGCGGGCGACGTCGACATCCACTCGACCGTCACGCTGCGCGTGTGCGCCCCGGCGGAGGACGCGGACGGCGCGGCGGCGCCGGACGACAAGCCCGGCAAGGGCGAGAACTCCGGCAAGGACGGCAAGGGCTAGCCTCCTTCCGCGGACGCCCCTAGGACGTCGCGATGACGACGAAGGGATCCGTCGTCGGCAATCCCGACTCAGAGCCTCCGGCCTGCTCGACCGTCACGGCGAAGACGTCGCCCGCGTGCATCTCGGCGTCGATGAGCGCGATCGCGTCGTCCTCCTCGCTGAAGACGCCCGCCGAAACCGGGCCGTCGTCGCGGACGAACCACATCTCGTAGTCCCGGTCATCCTCGATGTCCGGGAGTTCGTCGGCCGTCATCACGGCTCGGCCGAGCTCCGCGGACCAGTGGAGAGTGACCTCGCCACCGCCGGACAGCTCGGCGCTCGCGGAGGCCGCGTCCCCGGCCTTCTCGATCTGGTCCAAGGCGACGACGGCCGCGGGACGCGAGAGCTGTGACACGGCGGCATACGCGCCGCCGCCGACAACCGCCAAGCCGGCGACGACAGCGGCGAGCGCGAACCACCGGCGGCGAGCCCGAGGGCGTGCCGGGTCGGCATCGATGCGCGTCAGGAGCTGCTCGCGGATCTGCGGCGGGGGCGCCACTTCGGACACGCTGTCCGCGAAGGCGGCCGCCGCGAGTCGCGCCTCGAGAAGCTGTTCGGCCCGACGCGGGTCGCGCGCCGCTTCCGCTTCGAGGAGCAGTCGCTCGTCCTCGCCCAGCGCGCCCACGGCGTCCGCCGCGGCGAGCTCTTCGAACTCGTCGTCCATCATCGCTCCGACACCCCCATCGCCTTTCGCAGGCGTGCAATTCCATCTCGCATGCGCGTCTTGACCGTTCCGAGCGGCGTGCTCAGGGTGGATGCGATCTCGCTCTGGCTGAATCCATCGAAGTAGGCCATCGCGAGCACCTCGCGCTGAGCGGCGGGAAGCGTGTCGAGCGCCGCGCGTGCGCGCTGGCCCTCCACACGCACCTCCGCGTCCTCGGCCACCGCGTCGAACGGCACCTCGAGGTCCCGTCGGCCCGTCCGCACGTCCCGGTCGACGCTCGCCTGTGCCGATTTCACGCGATCGACGGCACGCCGATGCGCGATCATGAAGACCCACGCCCGTCCTCGGCCGCGGTCGGCCGTGAAGCGATCGGCTTTCTCCCAGATCTCGAGAAACACCTCCTGCAGCACCTCCTCGCTCTGCGCTCGATCGATCACGATCCGCAGCACCAGACCGAAGACCCGGGCGGAGAGCTGATCGTAGAGTGCCGCGAAAGCGGCCTTGTCGCGGTGCGCGATCCGCGTGAGCAACGCGTCCACGGGATCGCCGTCGTCGGTCTGCACAGCGTGCGCGGGATCGCCGCTATCGGTCATGGTGATCAGCATGCCCTATTCCTTCGCCACTTTGCCGTGAAGTCTGCGATGAGGCCGCCGAGGTTCACCCGAAGGTGAACGAATAAACGTCGACACCGGAGGGAACGACGACCTCGATCGTTCCCTCGGCGGGCTCACTCGGCCTGCGCACGGGATACGAGCGGGGCGTGCCCGCCACGTCGATTTCTCGCGTCTCGCCGTCGACGGTCGCCACGACGGTTCCCTCGCCACCGAGCACCAGCCGTACCTCGTCCGCGCGATACAGGATCCGGACGGTGCCGGAGGCGTCTGTCGGGTGAGCCGACTGCGTGCCGATCTGCCAGGTGCCGTCGAGCGCGAAGGTGTCGGGGGCTTGCTCGTCGGGCAGCGCGTACACGCGTTCGCCCTGTCGGTATTCCTCCGTACCGCCGAAGGTGTGCTCTTTCGCGGCCCCCAGGAACGTCTCGGGCGTCGTGGACCCGATCTCGGGGGTCTCGTCGGCGACCTCGGTCGGCTCAGGAAGGGTCGCGCCGGGATCCGCGTCGCGAAGCAGCTGGCGGATGAGCTTCTCGGTCGTGTCGTAGTTTCCCTCGCCGAAAGCGATGTGCCGCACCGTGCCCGCGGCGTCGATGAGGTAGTGAGCGGGCCAGTACCGATTCCGATACGCGGTCCAGGTGGCGAGGCTGTTGTCGAGCGCGACCGGATACTCGATGCCGAAGTCGCGGGCGCCGGCCTCGACGTTGCCGCGGTCCTTCTCGAACGCATACTCCGGTGAATGCACCCCGATCACGCGCAGGCCCGCATCGCGATAGGCCTCATCCCACGCCGTCACATGCGGGATGCTTCGCTGACAGTTGATGCACGAGTAGGCCCAGAAGTCGATGAGCACCACCTCGCCGCGCAGGTCGTCGAGCGAGACGGCTTCGCCGCCGGGGGTGTTCAGCCACCCGTCGATACCGCGGATCTCGGGCGCGGGCCCACAGGAGGCGAGCTCGTCGCCCGCACCGAGGCATTCGTCGAGCTGTCGGTTCTCGTCCGTGACGAGGCCGCCGAGGCTCAGGGCTTCCTGCACCGCCTCGTCCTCGGCCAGCGGCTGCTGCAGCACGGCCGTGTAGTCCGGCACGAGTCGCTGCAGGAACGCGGGCGCGTCCACGACCAATCCGGCCGCGAGCGCCAGCATCGCGACGCCCGCCGCGATGCGCAGGCCCCGCTCCCGGTTGCGGAAGGCGCGGATCCGGCGTACGACGCCGCGGCCCGCCAGCGCGAAGGCGAGCAGCGGGATCGCCACACCGACCGAGAACGCGACCGTGAGGATGACCGTCCCGGCGTCGATCCGCCCCGTGGAACCGGCGACGATGATCGCAGCCAGCACCGGACCGGCACAGGGTACGAAGACCGTGCCGAGCGCGAGGCCCACGCCGAACCCGCCGCGCTGGTTCGAGACATCCTTGCGGGGGATCCACTGGAACGGCCGCTCCAGGAGACGCTCCAGCGCGGGAACGATCAGGGCGACGCCCAGCACCGCCAGCACGACGATCCCGGCCCACCGCAGCAGGCTCTGCGGCAGATGAAGCGCCCCGAGCACGAGCGAGCCCGCGAGCGTCACGGCCGTGAAGCTGACGATGAGGCCCGCGATCACCAGATAGGGGCGAGATCTGCCGGCCTGGGACGGCTCGCCGTTCGCGGCGGTTGACGCCGACTGCGCGCCTCCGGTCAGGAAGACGACGGGCAGGATCGGCAGAATGCACGGCGAGATGCCGGTGATCAGGCCGCCGAGAAAGCCGATGATCGCGAGTGTCATGAGTGCCTCCGATGGTTACGCAGAGGTATTCGACGCGTCGGGGGTGCCGGATTGGGTTTCGAGGCCGAGAAAAAACTTCCCATCCGATCTCCGCGCCGCGTCGAATGCCCTGTAACCGCCACCCCGGCGGGTGCGTCTCACGGCGCGAACAACATCACTAGGAGGACCCCATGTTGCGCAACAGCCTTCGAATCGGCGGTGGACTCACCTTCACGCTCGCGGCCGCTATCGCCCTGACGGGATGCATGGCCGGCGATGACGGCGCCCAGGAGACGGATGACACAATGGCGACCGAGGCACCGGAGACGATGACCTCCGAAAGCCCCGCGGATGAGGCGCCGGCAGACGAGCCGATGGACGAGGAAGCGGACGGCGAGATGGATCCGGCGGCCAACCTCGTCGGCCCGGCCTGTGCCGACTACGCCGCGATGGTGCCGGACGGCCCCGGATCCGTTCAGGGAATGTCCCAGGATCCGGTCGCGGTCGCCGCCTCCAACAACCCGCTCCTCACGACGCTCGTGTCGGCCGTCTCGGGGCAGCTGAACCCGGATGTGAACCTCGTGGACACCCTCAACGGTGACGAGTTCACGGTGTTCGCCCCGGTCGACGACGCGTTCGCTGCGATCGACCAGGCGACCATCGACACGCTCGCGACGGACGCGGATCTGCTGACGTCGGTGCTCACCTACCACGTCGTTCCCGGCCAGATCGAGCCGGCCGACATCGCCGGGACCCACACCACCGTGCAGGGCGCGGACCTGGAGGTCACCGGATCCGGTGACGAGTGGATGGTGAACGACGCGAACGTGTTGTGCGGCGGCGTGCAGACCGCGAACGCCACGGTGTACCTCGTCGACTCGGTGCTGATGCCCCCGACCGAGTGATCGAACCAGGGTCGGATGCTCTCGGGGGGACTGAGGGCGTCCGGCGCTGTCGTCCTTCCTGGCGCGCGGTGATCTTCCCGTAGACTGATCGCTATGGCGCGCAAGAAGCACGACGAAGAAGACGAGATCACCCACGTTCCGGGTGAGCCCCTGCCGAACCCCGCGTGGTTCAAGCCCGTGATGGCGACCTTCTTCCTCCTGGGCCTCGCCTGGGTTCTGGTCTTTTACATGTCGGGCAGTCAGTTCCCGATTCCGGACATCGGCGCGTGGAACCTGCTCATCGGCGGCGGCCTGGCCTTCATCGGCCTCATCATGGCGACCCGCTGGCGCTGACCTCTCGTCTTCGCGGCCCCGCTCGGATTCCTCCGAGCGGGGCTTTTGCGTGCCGGGACAGCTGGAGAGAATCACACGCGTGTAATTTTCCACAGCCCCTCCCCCGACGTGTGAATAACATGCGTGTGATTCTCCCCAGCTGGGGATGAATCTGTGGATAACTCCGGGGAAAACCCGTCGGCGGCCGTGGAAAACGGGCCTTAAGGGGTGGACAGCGACCTCCGAACTGGGGAGAACGCGGCCGCGACTGTGGATAACTTGTGGAGGAAAACGCGCTGGGAGCCGCGTGGACCCCGTCGTGAGGGTTTGCTAATTCCGCAAGATGTTGTTTTCTTATGCGGTTCTACGTCTGCAAATACTGACAAACCTGCGAAAAGCTCGTTCTGACGCCGCCGTATCGCGAATATTCGAAGGAGAACGCCTTGGTCCTTGTCGACACCACCACCATCACCACCCGCACGTCAGGACTCAGCGCATACGGCGCACGCCCCTCCTACGACACCGACGCGTTCGCGGAGCTCGCCGCGTGGGTGGAGCGGACCGCCGCGCTCATGCAGCCCGACCGCATCCACTGGGTCGACGGATCCGCCGACGAGCGCGCGGCGCTGCTGCAGGAGATGGTCGACGCCGGGACCCTCATCCGGTTGAACGAGGCGAAGCGCCCGGGCAGCTACCTCGCCCGGAGCGACGAGCGCGACGTCGCGCGCCTCGAAGCACGCACCTTTATCGCCTCGGAGCGCCCGATCGACGCCGGCCCTACGAACAATTGGGCGGATCCGGACGATATGCGCGAGACGCTCGCGGATCTGTTCGACGGATCCATGCGCGGCCGCACGATGTTCGTCGTTCCGTTCTCGATGGGCAAGCTCGGCGGCCCGATCTCGCAGATCGGCGTGCAGATCACCGACAGCCCCTACGCGGTCGCCTCGATCTCGATCATGACCCGCGTCGGCAGTGCCGTGACCGACCTCATCGCGAGCGGCGCGTCATGGGTGCGGACGATGCACTCCGTCGGCGCGCCCCTCGAAGACGGCGAACCCGACGTGCCGTGGCCGTCGAACGACGAGAAGTACATCGTGCACTTCCCGGACACGCTCGAGGTCGCCTCGTTCGGTTCGGGGTACGGCGGCAACGCGATCCTGGCCAAGAAGTGCTTCGCTCTGAGAATCGCGTCGGTGCGCGGCCGCGATGAGGGCTGGCTGGCCGAGCACATGCTCCTCATCCGTGTCGTCTCGCCGGAGGGACGGGCGTTCCACATCGCCGCCGCCTTCCCGTCGGCCTGCGGCAAGACCAACCTGGCCATGCTGCGGCCGACGCTGCCGGGGTGGACGGTGCAGACGCTGGGCGACGACATCGCCTGGATCCGGCCGGGCACCGACGGGCGCCTGTACGCCATCAACCCCGAGGCCGGTTTCTTCGGCGTCGCGCCGGGCACGGGCCCGTCGACGAACGTCACGGCGGTCGACACGCTGCGCCGCGACGTGCTGTTCACGAACGTGGCGCTGACCGACGACGGTGACGTGTGGTGGGAAGGGCTCACGGACGAGGCCCCCTCGCACCTGATCGACTGGCGCGGCGACGACTGGACCCCGGACTCCGGCCGCCCGGCCGCCCATCCGAACTCCCGGTTCACCGTGTCGGCCGCGCAGGCACCGTCGATCGCGCCCGACTGGGAGGAGGCCGTACCGCTCGACGCCATCCTCTTCGGCGGCCGCCGCGCCAGCAACGTGCCGCTCGTGGTCGAGGCCTTCGACTGGAACCACGGGGTGTTCATGGGATCCACGATCTCGTCGGAGCGCACCGCCGCGGCCGAGGGCACCGTGGGCGAGCTGCGCCGCGATCCCTTCGCCATGATGCCCTTCTGCGGGTACAACATGGCCGACTACTTCGCCCACTGGGTCTCGATGGGCACCGTGGACGCGCCGCCGGCGATCTTCCAGGTCAACTGGTTCCGCAAAGGCCGCGACGGCCGCTTCCTGTGGCCGGGGTTCGGCGAGAATTCGCGCGTCATCGAGTGGGTGATCCGTCGTCTCGAGGGCGCCGTCCCGGCGAAGGACAGCCCGATCGGCCGCCTGCCCGTCGCGCTCAATCTCGCCGGGCTCGACGTGCCGCAGGCCGACCTCGACGAGCTGTTCGAGGTCGACGAGGCCGGGTGGCACGCCGAGGCGGAGCTGACCGAACGGTTCTACGACACGTTCGGTGGGCGGATCCCGGCGGAGCTCCGCGAGCAGCTCGCCGCTCTGCGGGCGCGCCTCGCCGTCACGGCGAAGTGAGCGCGGTGGGGCTCAGCCCAGCTGGGCGCGGATGCCGAAGGCCGGCAGCAGCAGGGCCACGACGATCGCGACGCCGACGAGGGCGAGGAGGCCGATCTGCGCCCACTTCTGATTCGGGCGCCGCGTGCGCGTGAAGATGAAGCCGATGACGGCACCGACGATCAGGCCGCCGACGTGCGCCTGCCACGCGATGTTCAGGCCCGGCAGGAAGCCCAGCACCAGGTTGATGCCGAGCGTGATGTACAGGCCCGAGAGGTTCGCGCCGACGGCGCGGCCGATGACGAGCAGTGCGCCGAAGAGGCCGAAGAGCGCGCCCGACGCACCGACGACCGGCGTGTTGAAGCCCAAGAGGGCGACACCGGCGGATCCGCCCGCAGCGCTCAGGAGGTATGTCGCGACGAAGCGTCCGGTGCCGAGCGCCGGCTCGAGCGCGCGCCCCACCATCCAGAGCGTCAGCATGTTGAGCGCGACGTGCCAGATGCCGCCGTGCACGAACGCCGCGGTCAGGACGCGCCACGGTTCGAACGTGCCCGAGATGCTCGGGATCAGGTACGGCTCCCAGAACAGCAGCCAGCCCTGCACGTTGAGCCCGGGCACGACGGTTCCGAGCATCTGCAGCAGATAGACGACGGCCGTCACGATGAAGATCGTCGTCGTGCCGCGCGTCGAGGAGGATCCGAAGGAGACCGCGCGGGATCCGGATCCGGTACCCCAGCGCCGCTCCGCGCGCTTCTGCGCGGGGGTGCGGTTCTTCTTCTGCTCCTTCATGCACTCGGGGCAGATGTACCCGACGGGCGCCTGCGTCATGCACTCGGGGCAGATCGTGCGGGTGCACCGCTGGCACAGCACGAAGCTCTGCCGGTTGGGGTGGCGATAGCAGTAGTTGTCGGGGTTATCGCGGAGCGATGCCCCTGAAGTGTCGGTCACTGCGTTTCGGTCCTGTCCGGCAGAGCTTCGTGGGAGGAGATGCTTAGAGCTTCTCGATGTCGATCGAGCTGATCACGACGTCCTCGGCCGGGCGGTCGTTCGCACCGGTCTTGACGCCCGCGATCGCGTCGACGACGGCCTTCGAGGCGTCGTCGGCGACGGCGCCGAAGATCGTGTGCTTGCCCATGAGCCACGGCGTCGGGTCGGTCGTGATGAAGAACTGCGAGCCGTTGGTGCCGCTCATGCCGCCGAACGAGTTCGGGCGCTTGCCGGCGTTGGCCATCGCGAGGATGTAGGGCTCGTTGAAGTTGAGCTCGGGGTGAATCTCGTCGTCGAAGTTGTAGCCGGGGCCGCCGATGCCCTGGCCGAGCGGGTCGCCGCCCTGGATCATGAAGCCCGGGATGATGCGGTGGAAGATGACGTCCTTGTACAGGGGGCCATCGCCCTTCGCGCCCGTGCGGGGGTCGGTCCACTCCTTCTCGCCGGTCGAGAGACCGATGAAGTTGTCGACCGTTGCGGGTGCGTGGTCGCCGAACAGGTTGATGACGATGTCGCCGTGGTTGGTGTGAACGGTGGCGACGGCGGTGTGCTGAGTCATGTGAACCATTCTTTCAGAGATGTGTCAAGACATCGCCCTGTCATAGCAGCTCATGGCAGGATGAGAGAAAGCACGTACCGATGCGGAAGGGCACACACCGTGAGCGTAAGCCTCAGCAAGAAGCGCAAGAAGGAACTCCGCAAGCTGCAGGGCACGGCGAATAGCGTGCTCGCTGCGCAGCGAGAGGTCGCGGCCGAGGCCGCCGAGGTGGCTCGCGCCGCCGGCCGCCAGCTCCGCGAGATCAACCGCGAGGTGATCACGCCGGAGGCGAAGAAGAAGTACCACGAGTACGTCGAGCCCTACGTCGACCGTGCGGCTCCCTACGTGCGCGAAGGCTATGGCCGCGGCAAGAAGTTCTTCGACGGCGCCGTGATTCCCGTCGCCGGCAACGTGGTCGGCCGCGCGATCGGCGCGTACGACGCGACCGCCGCGAAGCTCGGCAAGAAGCAGATCGTAGTCGCGCCGCCCAAGAAGAAGTCGTCGGCGGGCGCCGTGATCGCCGCCGTACTCGGCGTCGCCGCTGCCGTCGGCATCTTCGTCGTCGCATGGAAGACGCTCAGCGCCGAAGACGAGCTCTGGGTGGCCGACGAAGCGGTGTCGACACCCGACGCGTAAGTCGTTATACGCAGGAGGGTCGAGATCCATCACGGATCTCGACCCTCCTCTGTCTGTTACGCGATGATCGTGGCGAGGTGGTGCACGCCGAAGGCATAACCCTGGATGCCCGCGCCCGCGATCACGCAGCTCGCGATGCCGCTCAGGTACGAGTGGTGCCGGAACTCCTCGCGCGCGTGCACGTTCGAGATGTGCACCTCGACGAACGGCAACGCGACCGCCTCGAGGGCGTCCCGGATCGCGACGGACGTGTGCGTGTAGGCACCCGCGTTGATGACGATGCCGTCGCAGTCATGGCGGGCCTCGTGGATTGCATCGATCAGGGCGCCCTCGGAGTTGGACTGCACGTCGCGGATCTCGATGCCCTGCAACTCGGCCGCCTCCCGCGCGACCCGCACGACGTCGTCGAGGGTCGCGGATCCGTAGATCTCGGGCTTGCGCGTGCCGAGCAGGTTGAGGTTGGGGCCGTTCACCACGAGGATCCGCGTCATGAGGTCAGGGTATCGCGTGGGCGTTCCTCGCGTCGCGCACGCTCACCGGTCTCAGGAGCCGCATCGACGAGTCGTCCCGGTCTCGAGGATCCGATCGCACCTCATCATCTTCCCGGCGAAGGTGATGAATCGGCACCGATGCCTCGGCCCCTACTCCCCCGCCTCGTACGGCTTCGTCAGCGGGTGCGGATCGGCGGTGTCGGCGACCGGGGTCTCTTCCAGCTCGTGCTCGACCGGTTCAGTGCGGATCACCTCGAACGCGGCCGTGCCGCCCGCGGCAGTCGCGGGGCGGGCCTTCGAGCGCATGGCGACGGTGTGGTCGCCGAGCCGTAGGCGCAGCGGAGCGCCGACCATGAGGCCAAGCGTCGCCCCGGACGCGAGGGCGATGCCCGTCATCGCGGCGGTGAAGAGCGAGTCGAAGGCGTGCATGAATGCCTCCATCTGGCCGTCGACGCTCACGAGCCCCAGCAGACCGCGGAACACCGCGGTGCCGGGCACCATGGGCACCATCGCCGCGGTCGTGACCGCGATGGACGGCACCGCGAGGCGGTCGGCGACGACGGATCCGACGAAGCTCGCGATGAGCGCGCCACCGAAGACGCCCGCGAAGCTGGGCATGCCGAGCAGCGTCGCGAGCACATACCACCCGCCCCAGCCGAGCACGCCGAGGGCACCGCTCACGAGGATGATGCTTGTGCTGGCGCCGTTGATCAGGGCCACAGCGATCGCGATGAGCAGGGATCCGATGGCGTGGCCCAGCGGCCCGCCGAACGCGACGATATCGCTCGGCAGCGGCAGACCGAGGCCCATGCGGCGCGCGCCCTCGAGCCCCACGAGGATTCCGACGACGAGGCCCATCGTCATGACGGCGAGGTCGAGCAGGCGTCCGCCCGCCGTCAGGGCGAAACCGTCGATGGCGTCCTGCGTCGCGCCGACGACGGCGAGGCCCGCGAGCATCAGCACGATCCCCGAAGCCATCAGCACGGTCGGCCGCACGCCGTCGAAGAGCGGCACGCCCTGCCAGCCGATCCAGGTGACGAGCACGACAAAGGCGACGAGCACGAGGGCGCCGGCGGCCTGGTTGAAGAACAGCGGGATCCGCAGCTTCGCGAGCCCCTGCTGGGTGAGGGCGACGGCGAGCGACGCAACGAGCGCGAGGAGCGTCGTGAACCAGCCGGCGCCGTACATGAGGGCGACGGCGAGGCCCAGCATCGCCTGCGCGAGCACGACAACTGTGGGGCGATAGCGGAACGGGATCCGCCTGATCGCGTGGAACTCCGTCGTCGCATCGCCGAGCGGCATGCCCGACTCGATGTCGTTGACGAGCGCCTGCATGCGCTGCAGCTTCGCGTGATCGGGCGCCGCCGAGCGCACGACGCGCATCAGCGTGATCGGATCCCCGGCGCCGCCGCGATGATCCGACAGCACGACCGAGTTGAAGGTGACGTCGACGTGCACGCTCTTCAGGCCGTAGGCATGGGTGATGCGTAGCGCCGCGAGCGTCACTTCCTTGGCGCTCGCGCCGATCGACAGCATGATCTCGGCGACGCGCATTGCGAGGTCCAGGATCCTCTGCGCGATGCGGTCGTCGATGATCGGCATTTGCTCGGTCATCCGGCGCTTCGTGGGGTCGTTCCACAGCGCGCGCTTCAACCCGCCGAAAACGCTCCGTGGTGCCCGATCCGCAGTCATGATCCGAGCGTAATCACGGCGGCCGAGCGTTTCAGCTGAAGAGGTCGTACGAGAGCTTCACGGCGAGCGCCGCGACGACGACGATGAAGACGATTCGCACGAACTTATTGCCGCGCGCGAGCGCGGTCCGCGCGCCGATGTAGCCGCCCACGAGGTTCGCTGCCCCGACGATGAGGCCGAGGTGCCAGATGACGTGGCCCGTCGGGATGAAGAACATCAGCGCGCCGAGGTTCGTGCAGAAGTTCGCGACTTTGCCAAGCGCGGAGGCGGGCATGAACGCGTAGCCGAGCACGCTCACGAGAAGGATGACGAAGAAGGATCCGGTGCCGGGGCCGAGCGCACCGTCGTAGACGCCCACGGCCAGCCCGATCGCGGAGGCGCCGATGATGTGCTTCGCGCCGTGCCAGCGCTGTTTCGCGTGGATGCCCATCTGCGGCTTCAGGACCGTAAATGCGCCAACGGCTATGAGCACGACAAGGATGATGGGGGTGAATGCCTCTTCGGGAATATAGGTTGCGATGACGGCGCCGATCACGGCCCCCGCGAGGGCCGAGACGGCGAGCGGCACGGCCGTCCGCGGGTCCGGTTTCAGCCGGCGCACATAGGTCGCGGCGGCCACGGACGTGCCCATGATGCTCGCGATCTTGTTCGTCGCGAGTGCCTGGAGCGGCGTGATGCCGGGTACCAGCAGCATCGCCGGCAGCTGAATGAGGCCTCCCCCGCCGACGACCGCGTCGACCCACCCGGCAGCGAAGCCCGCGACCACGAGCAGCGCGAGGGTGAGAAGGTCGATGTCGGGCACGGCCCGATTCTACGTTTTTCCGGTGTCGGGAATACCTCGGGGAAGCGCGCGTTGTATGACGGGTGTTACGCCGGAATTTGGCCACAGCCGCCGGTGATCGCAAGATGAAGCGACACACGCTGAAGGAGACACCCTCGGATGACGACCCAGGAGGCCGCAGGACTCGGCGAACCCGCCGCGCCCGAGCAGCCCGCGCGCCGCTCCGAACTGTGGCATCGGCTGCGCCGCCCGGCGCCCCTGACCGCGCTCATCGTGATCGTCGTGAGCGTCATCGCCGCCG